>OCKZ01000014.1_pt1 | contig 57298 bp, 53 predicted proteins | sample 1495951 | NCBI WGS metagenome assembly OCKZ01 (sample SAMN03418277, study PRJEB22391) | human gut metagenome | biome: human-gut; feature: organic feature; material: feces | host: Homo sapiens | place: Tanzania | collected 2013-01 | reverse complement strand
TCTCCGCTTTTTCCAAAGATTTCTGAACGGCAAATTTTGATTTGTCGATTTGTTGAACGAAGGTGGCGAAGTTGTTTTGCAAGGAAAGTGGTGGAACTGGGATTTTTAATGCCTGTAATCTTTCTTTAGAAATATTTGACATTGATTTAGCAGAACCATTTGCTAGGTTTTGAATTCTTTCTCTAAAAACTGGATGATTTATCAGTTTCCATAAATATATTTTATTTAAGTCATCTTTTACATTTAATCTAAAAATTAAGTCTGGCATCATTAAATTTCTTTCTGTCTCAAAAACATATGCTGCCATTCCAACTAATTCAGGTGTATTTTTTCTTGTAAAAAGCAAATCACCTTGTTTGACTTCTACCTTTTTCAGGAACATATCTTCATCAAGCAATGCTTTATTTTCATTTTGATTGTATTCACCGTATGTAACCGCACTAAGTTTTAAAATTGCAGGATATTCTCCTTTTCGCATAGAATCAGAACAGACAAAACTTTTTCCATTATCTATTGTAATTAAGTGGCTCCCAAGTGTTTCAACTTTCCATTTTCCGTTTTCAATTGGATTATCCCCAAACATCTCGATAAATCGGGATTTGATTAGCGTGTCGTATTTTTCGAGCATCTGTTTGTGCTTGGCAATGAGTGCAGTGCATTTGTCTAGCTGTGCAGCAATCAGCTTTTGTGTTTCAAGCGGCGGAAGAGGGATTGAGAATTCTGCCAACATTGTGATTTTCAGATTATCACGAACACTTCCCTCTGCTTTTGAAGTAATTAGAGTATGCCCAATGTCACTTTTCAGGAAATAATACAAATATTGATTTTCAAGTTCTGGCGAAACCTTAAAAACATTGTACAAAGGACTTACGATAACTCTGTCTTCATATCGTTGCCAATCGACAGAGCCAACGTTGATTCTTGACGGATTGTAAGCAAAACAACCGCGAGGAACTATTTTGTAGTTTGACTTATCTTTGCTTGAAACATCTTTACTGAAATATTCCGTGCAAAATCCCTGTGTATTCGTAACACTATAAACAGGGATGTCTTCGTTGCTTTTATTCTTCACCGAGTATTCTGTAATATAATCCCCAAGTCTTACCGTTTTCCACTCGTTCATTTTTCAGCTCCTGACAAAATTATCCAATAACCGTTGTTTCTAGAATCTGAATGCTTTAAAAGATTTTGTTTCTTCAATTCGTCTATATCACGCTTGATTGTTTTTTCATTCTTTCCAAGCTTATCTGCAATAATTGCAGCTGTAAGTGTGTTGTCCTTTGCAATCATTTCAAAGATTGTTTTCTGGCGCTCGGTTAAAGGGACATTTAAAGGGACATTTTCTTTCTCTTGATGTTCGTTCATAAGAGCCAGATATTTATCAGAAGCAAAACAGCGGGCTGTAACGCCACCTAGAGAAAGGTCAATTTCTGGTAGTTTTGCGTTTTCTTCTTCGCAGTATCTTGTAATCTTGCTAAACCCGCGGGCCCGGCTTTCAATCATACCGCACTTAAAGAATACATTTGCAAGGTTAGGATTGCATGGTTTTGAAATATGTTCTTTATACAAATCTTCAACTGGAACTTCCTTTGGAAGTGCTCCATCATTCCAGAGACGGATTTTATCTTTGTAAATGCGAATCTGAATTGGAGTGGTAGAAAGATAGTCCTTATGAATTACCGCATTTAAAAGCAGTTCACGGAATGCTGCACGAGGAAAAAAGAACGTTTCTTTTCTATTTAGGTATTCATCTCGCCATATTTTTTTATATTCTATGTTCTGACTTTCCATTAATTATTCTCCGAGCATGTCGTTCGCTTTGCGAACTTACCGAGTTTGAAGGGGATGTCTAATAAGTTCTAAATGTCATTGTCGTACTTGATACGACAATCTCTAAATGATTGCAATATATGCATTTAGATTTTCGGGTCAAGCCCGGAAATGACAGAAAAGATACTTTTGGGACATCCCCTTACAAACTCGCATTTAACATTTTCTCCAGTTCAATTAAGTCACTGGAAATTTCTTTCTGCAAATCCTTAATTTCACCAATAAGAACTTTTGGAGCAGGATATTCAACCTTTTCGTAAACAACTTCCTTATACTTGTTGATGCTCAAGTCATAGTTGTTTGCAACAATTTCAGACTTTGGAACAAAGAAAGACTGTTCTGTTCGTTTGCGGTCTTTTTCTGCTTCAAGATTGTGAAAGCGTTTGATGATATCTGGAATGTCATTTGCTTCAATTGGCTGGCGTTTATCATCAAGCGAGTAGCCGTCTGCTTTCATATCATAGAACCAGACATTGTCTGTTCCACCTGCACCTGTTTTTGTGAAAACAAGAATACCAGTACTTACTCCGGCATAAGGCTTAAATACTCCGCTTGGCATACTGATAACTGCTGCAAGCTGATGATTTTCCACCAGTTCTTTGCGAAGTGCCTTGTGGGCATTGCTTGAACCGAATAAAACTCCATCAGGAACAATACAGGCACATCGTCCACCTTTTTTGAGCATACGGATGAAGAGAGCAACAAACAAAAGTTCAGTTTTCTTAGTCTTACAAACATCCAGAAGGTTTGGATTTATTGTTGATTCATTTACAGTTCCCGTAAATGGAGGATTTGCAAGAATAACATCGTATTGTCCTTCAATCTGATTTGCCTTACTTACACCATCCTGATATTCGACTGTCGGATTTGTAATTGAGTGGAGCATTAAGTTCATCGTACTGATTCTAAGCATTGTCATATCAGTATCGAAACCAGTAACAAGCCCTTTGATATAATGATCCCACTGCTTATCGCTCATCTTATTAGCATGATGTTCTCGGATATAATTTGCAGCACTAATAAGGAATCCTGCAGTACCACAAGCAGGGTCACAGATGCAGTCATCAGGAGAAGGTTGTATAAGATTTACCATTAAGTTTCTGATTTGAGCCGGAGTTCTAAATTGTCCGTTTTGTCCAGAAGCACTTAGCTTATCAAGCATATACTCGTAAATATCACCGAGCATATCCTGGTCCTGTACATCATTTTCATAGAGTTCATCAAGACCTGCAATTACATTAACCAAAACCTGTGGTGCTGGAATCTGGAAAGTTGCATCCTTCATAAACTTTGCAAATGCACTTTCATGATCACCATGCATATTCTTGATAAAAGCAAAGATTCCGTTTTTTTCGTCTTTCATAAGTGAAAAGATTTCATCTGGACTAAGATTCTTAAACTTGCTCCATCTAAGTTTCTGTTGATTTTCATTAAAAATATGACCTCCCTTAATACCCATCATATTTTCTTTTTGTTCAGTTTCAATTTCAATATCATCAAGTGAGCGAATAAACATCAAATAAGAAAGCTGCTCAATACATGTAAGAGGATTTGCCATACCAGCAGCCCAGAGTTTCTGCCATATGTTATCAATTTTGTTTTTTATTTCGCCTGTAATCATTTTTTAGAACTCCTAACTTTGTTAAAGTGTATTATAGCAAGATTTTCTATAATTTTATAGAGATTATAACAGATGACAGTGACAAAGATGGGCTTTATAAATTAAATAAGGCTTAGCCATATTCACCTCACTAAAACCGTAAATCTCTTACTTAGAGTATTTACTTAAATTAGTAATTTGAATCACGCCAAGCCCTACTTTATTGACTTCAGTTAATTCCAGTTAAAAACAAAAAACCACTCATTTCTGAGTGGTCTGTAATAGCGGGGGCAGGACTCGAACCTGCGGCCTCCGGGTTATGAGCCCGACGAGCTGCCAGCTGCTCTACCCCGCGTCGTATGTTTGAATATGATATATTTTTTATGCGTATTTTGTCAAGTAAATTTATTTAAAATATCAAAATTTCTTACTTTTTTTTACAAGGCTTAATTTTGAGTTTTTTTTATAAATTACGAAAGAACGCTTTCGGCATATTTCCAATTTGCTCAGATGGATTTGGCTCGCGCTACGCTTGTATTAATTTGGGTGCTCCGCACTTTAATTAATTCAATCGCCAAAAATCTTCACAAATTGCAAATCTGCCTGCGCTTTTATTCTTTTTACAAAAAAACTCGATATTCAACCTACAAATCATCGTTCAGCTCTGGAGTAACGTCCACATCCTCCGGGATTTTGTTTTTTTGCCTGGAGGTTTTCCTTTCCGTCTTAACCTTTGTTTTGGTCGTAGTCTTTGACTTTAATTTCGCAGGAGTTTCAGGACTTTCTGTAACAAGTGTTCTGTCAGAATTATCCGCTGTCTGCTTTGCCGAAGACACAGCCTGTCTTTTCTTTCTGCCGTAAGATTTTCTTTTTGCAACGGCGCAGGATTTCATATCCTGATATTTCACGCGGCATTCAACAACCGCAAAAAGAATCGCCGCAACGGAAAACCAATGAATCCACAGGTCAAAATATACAAAAAAATCAAAAAGTCCGTGGCAGACAACTGCGTAGACAAAAATCATCGGATTATTATTCTTGTGGCGGAGTCCCCATACAAAAAGACCGCAAAGACCTGCGCAAAAAACATGAATCAAATCAGAACTGAACATTCTTGCAAAAATCAGGCCGTATAAAAGTTCTGCTCCAGACATTCTCGCATTGGAAAGATGATGAAGAAAATAAATCATCGACTCAAACGAGCCAAGGCAAAGTCCGCAAAGGAGCGAGGCGGCAAAAAAATCCCTCAGGCTCAATTTTTTATGCGGAATAAGCGCAATCATGACAAGTTTTATCAATTCTTCAACAAGACCGTTGTAAACAAAAAAATTGCAGAAAATTCTGGCTAAACCATTTTTTGCGGAAAAAATCTGTTCAGGAACAAAACATCCAAGATAAAACTGAAGGAATGTGCCCGGCAAAACTGAAAGAAGTCCAAAAAGACAGGCAAAAAGCTCTGTTGAAAATTTCATCCTGAACAAAAACCTGAATGCAAAAAAACAGATAAAAAGCGGCAAAAAATTCAAAATCAACGCAAAATAAATATTCATACAATTAAGAATAAAACATAAGGTAGACTTTTTCAACAAAACTGATATAGTAAAAATATGCAAAAAAACAGAACGATTATTTTAATGGGAATAAAACATTCCGGAAAATCAACACAGGGACGTCTGCTCGCCGGACATTTCGGCTGTCCTTTTATAGACATTGATGATGAAATTTTAAAGATTTTTGGAAAATCCCCGCGGGAAATATACACAGAAAAAGGACCGGCAGGTTTTATGCATGCCGAAGAAGAAGCCTGCAGAAAAATAGAATCTGTCTGCAAAAACCGGATTGCGGTAATCTCGACCGGCGGAGGAATTTGCGACAATGCGCCTGCGCTGAACATCTTGCGTCCGCTCGGAATTTTTGTATACCTTGATATAGATGAAAAATCCGCCTGCGACAGGATATTAAAAAAAGCCGAAAAGCTTTCTGACGGCACTTGGAAAAACCTGCCTGCTTACATCGCAAGGCAAAACCCGGCTGAAGAAACTGAAATCCGTAAAATTTTCCACGCTTTTTATGAGGAACGCTCAAAAACCTACAGAGATATTGCGGATATAATCGCTCCAACCTCAGAAGAATCAAAAGAAGAAAACACAAAAAAAATCCTTCTTGCGCTGGAATCCTAAAGCAAGAAGGCAAAAACCCGGCTTAAAATATTGCGGCGGAGGGCTTTTAAGACAAACTGCTTTTTTACAGATTCAGCCAAAAACCCTGAACACCGCCGCATTTTTTTTCAGAAAAAACTTAATTTCCGCAGCCACAGTCTCCGCATCCGCCGGAACAGTCTCCACCGCCGCAGCCGCCGCAATTTCCTCCGCAGCCACCACAACCGGAAAGACCGGCAAGCTCTTCTTCCGTAGCCTCGCGGACATCTTTTATGTCAATGTCAAAAGTAAGACGTTTCCCTGCAAGCTCGTGGTTTGCATCAACAGTTACAGTATCATCAGAAATTTTTATCACCCGGACAAGGCAAACCTGACCGTCCGCAGTGCTCGCCTGGAATTTCATTCCTATTTCAAGCGGAGCGCCTTCCTCAAACTGATTTTTTGGAACTTCAACAACCATTTTATCGTTGTATGCGCCATAAGCCTCTTCCGGCTCAACAACAGCCTTGAACTTTAACCCCGCATCTTTTCCTTCAAGCATCGCTTCAAGACCTGGAATCAGCTGACCGTTTCCGTGGATATACTGAAGGGCTGAATCGCCTGAAGAATCAAGCTGATTTCCCTCATCATCATAAAGTGTGTATGCAATAGAAACCATTGCGTCCTTTTTAATCTTCATTTTTCCGCCTTTTTTCGTTTTTACTAAAAGCCTTCGCCAAAGCCATTTTCCGCAAGATCAGGATTAGCATTGTCCTGAACAACTTCGGTAATTTCCGGCACTGCATCAACTATATAGCGCTCAACACCCATTTTTAAAGTCATTGTAGCCATCGGACAACTTCCGCACGCTCCATGCAGGTTTAAATGCACGCGGTTCTGATCGTCAATACATACAAATTCCATATCTCCGCCATCAGCCTGAAGCTGCGGCCGGAACATATCAATCGCTTCCTTTACGCGGTCAACAATATCTAAATCAGCCATAAATTTTCCTTTTCTTAAATATACGAATTTCTAATGCTAAAGGCGAGTTTTTTCAACCTCATCATGGACTTCCTGAAGGATTTTCATAATTCCGTCAATCGTCTTCTGCTTAGGATCAGGATCGTTTTCTGGAAGAGCATTAAGCACAGAATTACGGTACTCCTTGCAGTTCATCATCGGATGCGCAGTAAGAAGAACCTTGTCTTTTTCAACAAGATCCGCAAGCATATCTTCTGAGTTTTCAGGATTAATCCTAAGGCAATTACCATTTATTGCAACAGGAAGAACCACATCAAAAAGACGCAGATAACTGTCAATCTCGCGAAGACCTTTCTTTGTCTCCGGATGTCCCGGACGATAGCGCGTTCCCGAAGGAAACACAAGAACTATCTGGCCGCGCTTTTTACAGTCGTCCATCGCGCGCATCGCGGCAAGATTTATTGTCCTGGCTTTTTTTTCTTCAGCTTTTTTTTCTTCTTCTGTCTCGTTTGAATTTTCAACTTTATCAAGCGAGCGCGTAGGATAAATTACAACACGTGTAAAACCTTCCGTCCACACGCGGACAGCAGGGCTCGCCTCATTCAGCTTCATTCCGGCAACAGCGACAATCCTTTCAGAAAAATCCTTTGACCAGTCTTCGCCATGTTCCTTCAAAAGATAGATTATCGCCGGCAAATCAAGATTTGTGTAATGCTCCATAAGGATAAGTCCACGCTTTCCATCTTTTGCCACAGCATCGTAAAAAGCCCTGAAATTTTCTATATTTCCAAGACCCGAGCCAGGAAGAAAATTTTCCTTAAGAATCATTTCCATATACTTTGTCAGATCTTTGTTAGCTTCCTGATAAACATTCGTGCTGTCAATTTTTGCAGGCGCCTTTGAATATTGCATCATCTCCGCGAAATATTTTCCATAAACTGCCTTCAATGTCTGGTCCATATATGCTCCCTATAATTTCTTTTAGACGTTCTATTATTCTACCCTTGCAATATTTTACTGTCAATTAATCATTTTTTTTTGTAAAATAAAACCATGAAAATTGAACACCTGATATTTGATTTGGACAACACGCTTTACACAGCGAACAGCGAGATGGATTTTGGAATCACGCAAAGGATGATGGAATGTGTAATGGATTTTTTTAACTGTTCATTTGAAGAGGCGGCGGAAATCAGAAAAAAGAAGGTAAGGAATTTTTCAACCACACTTGAATGGCTCCGCAGCGAAGGCCTTTCAGATGTGGAAGGATTCTTCAGGCACGTTCATCCGGAAAACGAAGCGGACGAACTGAAAGAAGACCCTGGTCTGCGCCCATTTTTGCAGTCAATTGAAATTCCAAAAATCATCTGTACAAACGCTCCGCGCGAACATGCCGAACGCGTCTTAAAAAAACTGAATGTAATCGATTTGTTTTCAGAAATCTGCGACATAAGGGATTTTAACCTTCAGGGAAAGCCCTACCCGTCCGCATTTAAAATTGCCCTGAAAAAAGCAGGCGGAACAATTGAAAACTCAATTTTTATCGATGATATGCTGAAATACACAGACGGATGGGAATCTCTTGGAGGAACTGCCGTTCTTGTAGGAAATAAAAACGGCCATCACCTGAATCCTGATGCCGCGGCAAAAAACAAAGAGAAGCCTCTGCATCCGGGAAGAACACTAAAGATTGAATCAATCTATAAATTGCCGGATATACTGAGCTTGCTCCGCGCGTAGCAGCCCGTTCCTTTAAGCGGACAATTATTTTTTCCGCTTAAAAAACGATATTATCATGTTCCACAGATTCTTAAAAAAAAGCGCGATTTTTTGCCAGCCGCCGGGATTCCTAAGCTTTTCAAGCCTTCTGTAGCCATCAAGAAGCTCCTCGCTGGTAAATTCCTTGCGCTGATTATTTTCTTCAAGCTCCATTTCAAGCTCTTCAACCTCAGAAAGATTGTTCTGCACAACAGCATTAATATTCGTCCAGCCAAGCTGTTTTGCCGCCTGAAGCCTGCGTTCACCGGCAATAAGCTCGTACTTGCCGTTGATTGTAATAGGATTCAAAAGTCCGTATGTCCTCAGGCTGTTTTTTAACGCCTCAAGGTCGCCCAAATCACGGCGGACACGTTTTTTTATCTTAATATCATTGATATTTACAAGCATTAACTCTATTCCATAAGATAGTTATAATCAGGCATAACTTCCGGCTCATTATTTTCTTTTGCAGGTTTGTCCTTGCCATTCTGCTTTAAATTTACTGCGTCCCCATTAAGGAAGTCAAGATTTAACTGCAGCGGCGAAACGTCAAAATCAACAGTCCTGCGCTGGCCAGACTGATACATTTCATTTTTAAGACGCTCAATGCTTATCGCAGAAGCCCTTGCCGCCCGGCCGCCATGAACAGGACAAATTTCTGTAGGCTGAGTTCCTGCTATGAACCACAAGGTCTTTGTATGATGTCCACATTCCGCCGTAGGAATTTTTCCGCTTACAGAACATACAGTAGCCTGGAATACGCCATCAACAGGTTTTGTAAAATCTTTCGCAGGAAGTCCGCGGTGGATTTCGCGCATGTAATCGCCCCATGCAAAACCAGCAAGGGTCGCGCCCGTTATCTTTAGACCCAGCGACTGTCCCGGCTTGTCAAAACCGAACCAGAACGCAGAAGTATTGTACGGCGTAAATCCAACCGTCCAGGCATCCGCCCAGTTCTGCGTAGTTCCAGTTTTTCCGCCTGCCGAAATTGAATAGCGCTTGCCTTTTTCGTCCTTAAAATCAAATTTCCAGCCCTGGACGCTCAGCGTTCCAGGACCGATTACAGTTTCCTGAAGCATTTTTTCCATAACAAACGCAGTCTGCGGAGAAAGAATCTGATAGGCATCTCCCTTCGCCTGCTGCGCCGCGCGGATTTCCCTTTCCGGATTAAGAATGACGTTTCCATTCCTGTCTTCAACAGTACGTATTGCCATAGGCGTTACTTCTTTTCCGCCTGAAGCAATTACAGAGAATGCACGGGCCATTTCAACAGGTCTTACAGAACAAACACCAAGTCCTATAGGGTATCCAGGAACAAATGCGCGCGCAGGAAGCTCTTCCTTGGAAATGCCAAGAAGTGAAACCGCACGGTTAATTGCGGCATCAAATCCGATTCCATCCAGAACTTTCAGCGACGGAACATTCATAGATCGGCACAAGGCGTACCATACAAGGACATCGCCTTCCCATTCACCCTTGAAATTCTGAGGGATGTACGGCTTGCCATCCGCTGTATGGAATACAACCGGCGTATCTGAGATAGGAGAGGCCGGAGTAAATTTCTTTGAATCAATAGCTTCTGTATAATACAAAGGCTTAAACGTAGAACCCGGCTGAAGCCGCGCCTGAACCGCACGGATAAACTGATTTTCCTGGTCGAACTTTGAGCCGCCCACAAGGGCTGTTATATAGCCTGTAGTATTTTCCAGCGAAATCATCGTTCCTTCAATTGTAGTTTTTTCACTTTCCTTTTTTGCAGTTGCATTTACGCGGTTTATTACGCCAACTTTCAAAGTGTCAATTCCGGTCATCATCGAGACAACATCAAGAACCGGATTTATCTTATTCTTATAAGCCGCATTGGCTATCACTTCCGAACGCTGCTCGCTTACCTTGATTGCAGGAAGGTTGAACACAAGCGAGATAAGCTCCGTGACCGGAACATAAGTATTGAATGCAACACCACTTCTCGCGCTGTGCTCCTGCTGATACCGGCGGTTTGCCTCTGCGATATATCTGTCCATAACCTTCTGGGCAGCCGCCTGATGCTTTAAATTCAATGTGGTATTTACCGTAAAGCCGCTTGTATAAATATTCTGCGAGCCATAGATAAGGTTTCCCAATTCGCGGCGAACATACTCGCTGAACCACGGCGCCTTGTCGTTGCGCATCATATACGCTGAAGAACTTGTTCTTGTGTAATCAAAATTGCTCCAGAACACATCAAAAGATTCCTTTGCCTCATCTTCGCTGATGTAATTCAGTTTAACCATGCTGGTAAGAACATCCCTTTGGCGATCCATCGCACGGTTCGGATGGTCAAACGGATTATAGAACGCAGGGTTTGAAAGCTGAATAACAAGAATCGCCGCTTCCGCCGGAGTGATTTCTTCCGCGGAATGACCGAAATAATATTTAGAAGCGGCATTTACGCCGTAAGTTCCGCCGCCAAAATAGATTTTATTAAGATATAACTCAAGAATTTCATTTTTTGAATAGCGGCGCTCCATCTGGATTGCCCACCAGAGTTCTTTTATTTTTCTCATTATGGACATTTCAGCGCGGTCGCAATAAAGAGTTCCAGCTATCTGCTGCGTCAAGGTTGAACCGCCGCCAAGAGAACGCCCCGTAAGCTTTCCTGCGACGGCGCGCAGAATTGCCTTAAAGCTGAAACCATTATGCTTGTAGAAAATTCTATCCTCGCGGGTTAGAAGCGCATCTATCATGTGCGGCGGAAGCTTATTCAGACTGATAATCTCGCGTTTTTCATCAGAAGAAAATTCAGTGATCAGCTCGCCATTTATATCCAGCAATTTCGTAGGAAGCGCGGTATCGAACGAAGAAATATATTCAGAGTTCTTAATGTTCTTAGTTTCTGCAAGACCGTAACCTAAAAGACAGCCTATAAAAATCGAAGCGAAAAATAAAGCGCCCACCCAAAAATAAGTGGACTTACGGATTTTTATCATTCTTATATTGTAAGAAAATAGATTTATTTCGTCAATTAAACGGATTGAATTCAACTGACATTCAAGTCAAAAACAAACGTATTGTTATAAACAGCACAAATTCCGGACTTTATAAACCGGGCATAAAAATTGAAATTCCAAAAAAAAAGGCTCGGCAAAGAACCGAGCCATGCCCATCAGGCAACCGGGGAACATGGGTGGGAGGGGAAAATGTCCCCGGTAATTATATTATCGCCCTGAACTGCAAATTTCTTGAACATTTTTTTCAAAAAAAATTGACAAACTCCGGTTCAATACCGGCCATGCGCGCTCCGCACGGACAAAAGGCGCTTACTCTTCTGAAATCTCAAGGTCAACGGCAAGGTTCACAAAATAAGACTTTCCTTTTTCAATTAAAACGGAACGCACAATCTCGTAGCTTCCAATTTGGCATTTTACAATATGCTCGCCCTCGGAAACAGCAAATTCACGTCCAAAAGAATCAACTTTTGAATCATCTATAAGGACAATTGAATTTTCCGGCGCTGTCACAGTCAAAGTCGGAGCAATGCTTTTTAAGTTAATCTTTATTTCCGAAGTTTTTGCCTGCTCGATATAAACAGTGCGCACATCGTTTCTAAATTCCTCCGACTGAATATTCACATTATGCTTCCCGGAATCAAGAAGAATTTTTCCGCCGGAAAGAACAACCGGCTCGTCATCCACAAAAACCTGATAATGCGCCGCCTGACCGTCCGGAGCAGAAACATTAAGCTTCAAAGTTCCTTTGTTTATAAGGACAGGCTTTACAGAAACTTCCAGCTTCGCCTCGTACGTGGCATCCGGAACACCTTTCATCGCCGGCTGAAAGCGAATAAACGTATATCCGCCGGAAACATCCGGAACCGCATCAACTTTTGCAACATAGCCATTGTCTTTCATTGAATTTCCAGACTTCAAAGGAACCTGAACAATCCAATTGAGTTTTGAAGGAACTGTAGTCACAAAAATTCTGCTTCCAGAATAATCTATGGAAGAAACATTCGGCTTCGGCCTTATTCCGTTGTAAACAGAAAAAGCGACTGAATCGCGCCAGTCCGCCACAATCTGCGGAATTTTCACTTTAAGCTCAAAACCTTCAAGATATGTCATATCTTCCGGCATAAAAACCGCAAGGCTGTCGTTTATTCCAAGAACAGCCGTTCTTTCCTCAACAGAATCGCCCGGCAGAGAAACCACACTAACCTTCCGCACACGAAAACTTTCCGCGCCGCAAAACGCTCCTGCAAAAATCAAAAGAGTGAAAATAAAAAATTTTCCAAAAACCCTAGCCATAAAAACCCTGATATTCCTAAAATCCTGAATTAATAAAATCAGAAGGATCCGCCGCGACACCATTAAGCCTGACTTCAAAATGCAGATGAGGTCCGGTCACAGCGCCAGTTTTACCAGAAAGACCTATCACATCTCCGCCGCGCACCAACGAATCCTTTTTTACATTGATTTCCGAAAGATGCGCATACACGCTCGACAGACCGCCTTCATGCGAAAGAACAATATAATTGCCAAAAACCGCATCCATTCTGGAAACAAATGCAACCTTTCCGCTTTTACAGGCATAAACCGGAGTTCCTTCAGCAGCAGCAAAATCTATTCCGTTATGGGATTTCCACCTTTTATATACAGGACTATTCCTGAATCCAAATCCGGAAGTAACCCTGATATGATCCAGAGGCGCACGCATCGCCGTATCAAGAAAAAAAGCGCGCTGCGCAGGTGTAAATCTTTTTCCATAAAGAAAATAAAATTTCCTGCCATTTAAATAATAACATGTTTTTTCAGATTTTTCCACAAAACTTCCGGATTCGGAGGAAATTAAAATCTCAACAAAGGAAACTGGATTTTCACAGACAAAAACTCCTTTCGCGGTCGGCAAAACGATTTTTTTTCCGGCGATTTTTTCAGAAACCACAGAAAGCGAATTCAGCGTGACCAGAGTGTCATACGGAATGCCCGATGCGGCGCATACAGAAAAAATATCCTCAGCCCTGCCTGGAATGTAAGCGTAAAATTCCTCCGCCGGCGGTTCTGTGTTCAGCTCATCTGCAAAAATTCTGTCATTATGAAAAACAGTTTCTTCAAACTGGAGAAAGACAACGTCAGAGCGGGAAAGTTTATGTATAACCGGAAGCTTTTCAGCATTTATCCTGATTTTTCCACCAGTTTCTTCCGCAAAAGCAGAAGCGGAAAAAAAAATTAGAACGGAAAAAAAAATCAGCGCAAAAAATTTACGAAACATTCTTTTTTCTTAAAATTTTTCTGACTGCAAAAAACACAGCGGCTGCAAAAATAACGGCAAGAACAAAAAAAGTGTAGACCCGCGGAGCGGAAACAGCAAATTTCCACACAGGAAAAACAACAGCAAAGCAAACTGCAAGGCAAATCAAAATAAGAACAAGAAACTTTACAAAAACTGAAAAAAACTCTTTTATTTTTAAAGCGGATTTTAACATGACGTTATTTTAAAGCAAAAAGCAGGTTTCTGCATCCAAAAACCTGCTTTTTAATAATAATTACTCTGAAATTGCTTCAGCCGGACAAGTTGAAGCGCAAGAACCGCAGCTGATGCACGTATTAGCATCGATTGTTCTTTTATCGTTTGCTTCGGAAATTGCTCCTACCGGACAATCAGGTTCGCATGCGCCGCAATTAACGCATTTATCAGAATCAATTTTGTAAGCCATAGTCATTCTCCTTACAGCTAAAAATGAACTAGAAAAATATTACTCTACGAAAAACGATTTTTCAATAAATCCAAGTTCGCAATGACTAACTAAATTGCTCCAAGTTATTCCAACTTGTCCAAACGCCTTGAATCTTGAATTTTATTTCCGGTTGATTCAAAATAAAAGAACAATGAAAAAAGAGACACTTGCAAAATTAATAGACCACACAATGCTTAGCCAGACCGCAGGCATAAAAGACATAACCCGGCTCTGCGCGGAAGCAAAACACTACCGCTTTAAATCAGTCTGCGTAAATCCGGCTTACGTTCCGCTTTGCAAAAATGAACTTGAAGGAACCGATGTAAAAATCTGTACGGTCATAGGTTTTCCGCTTGGAGCAACCACTACGGAAGCCAAAGCATACGAAGCCGCGGAAGCAATACTAAACGGCGCGGATGAAATCGATATGGTAATAAATGCCGGAGATGCGGCAGAATGTAGATTCAATTCCATACAGCTTGATATTGCCGGTGTAGTCAACGCCGCAAGAGATGCCGGCGCAAAGACAGGAAAAACAGTCACCGTAAAGGTAATCCTGGAAACCTGCTTCCTTGCAGACACAACAATCGTGACTTGCTGCCAGTGCGCAATCCGTTCCGGCGCAGACTTCGTAAAAACCTCAACTGGATTTGCAACGCCAAAAGATTCCTCAGGAAACATTCTTCCAAACGGCGCATCCGCACATCACGTTGAACTGATGCGAAAAACCGTGGGAAAAAACTTCGGAGTAAAAGCGTCCGGCGGAATCAGAAATGCAAAAAAAACTCTGGAAATGATTCTGGCAGGCGCAAACAGGATTGGAACATCAAGCGGAATACAGATAATAGAAACCTGGGATGAATCTGTAAAAATTCCGGGCTGGGACAAATAGCATACAAGACGCTAGTCTTTTACCCTGAACCAGAAAAGCTGATTTTCTTTCATCGCGCAGTCAATCTTGTTTTCCTGATAAAGATAGTAAAGATACGCGCGGATTGTACTTCCAATCAAAAGATATTGCGGAGTACGAAGCTTTATGTCGTTCATGTCGGCAATCGCCTTCATAAGCTCTGAAAAAGTAAGCCGCCGCTCATCCCTTAAGGCACGCAGAATGCAGTATTCCGTGGAAAGAATAGCAATTTTATTCATCTCAACGGTTTCCTGAATCCTTTGGCAAGGCTCGCCGTGGCATGGAATGTACCAGTCAAAATCCGTTTCATTCAGCTTGCTCAAGGTCTGCTTAAACGCCCCCAAATCAACAAGATAAGAAATCCAGTATTTCAGGACGTGCATCCTGCCAAAAACCGCATCTCCTGGAAAAAACACAGTCTCTCCCTTTTTGCTTGTAAAAAGAACGCCAAGCATATTCAGGTAATGCCCCGGAAGGCTGATGAAATTTATTTTTCCGCCGCCGCGAAGCCTAATCGCTGAATTTTCATCAATAAATCTGTCGGCCCTTGAAGGTTTTGCAACATAATAACTGGACTGAAGATGCGGCAACGGCATTGAACCGCAGGTAATAATCGACTGCAAAAGGCTGCACTCCAGACCGGCCGATTCAATTCTATCGCACCAAATCTGACATCCGGTTTTTTGAACAAAAAAAGCGTTTCCGCCGCAGTGGTCTGCATGAGAATGAGTATTTATTACGGCGACAAGATTAAAGCCGCCCTTTTCTTCCGGAAAAAGTTCTACCAGGCTGCTGAATATGCGCGCCGCATCTTCAGAATCGCCGCCCGAATCAACAAGATAAAGGTCTTTTGCCTTCGAGCCGCGCTTTCCATTTACCGCAATAACTCCAACATTCGTCGCGCCGGGAATATAGAAGACATTTTCCGTAATTTTTTTTGCAGTCATTAAAGACCAAGCTTCTGACACATTATTTTTTTAGCCTTTTCTTCATCGTTTACCATAAGAATCGGCTGGCCTGTAGCATCCAGCGCGTCGCGCCACAATGCGCCTTCCGGGTCAACAAAGTTTCTGCTTGCAATCGCCATTTTTGCAGGAATATAAACAAATTTGTCATGAACAAGCCCTACAACAATCTTTGTTTTTCCAGCCATAGCCGCATGAACGGCGTTGTTTCCAAGCCTTTCGCAATAAACTGAGTCAGATGCGATTGTAACCGCAGAACGAATCTGATAGCTTGGATCGCAATACTTCAAGTCGACCGGAATATTCTTTTTTGAAAAATATGATTTAATCGCGTCGCGAAGATAGATTCCGATATCCGCAAGCTTCTTGTTTCCAGAAGCGTCCGTTTCGTCATTAGAAGCGAAAAGCTCCTGTCCTGCGCCTTCAGCTACAACAACAACGGCATGCTTGTGATCCATAAGACGCTTTTCAAGGTTCGCAAGGAAACCGTTAGGGCCTTCCATATCAAAAGGAATTTCCGGAATAAGGCAGAAATTTGTCTCGTGTGAAGCAAGAGCCGCGTAAGTGGCGATAAAGCCTGACTCGCGTCCCATAAGCTTTACAAGAGCGATGCAGTTCGGCTGTGAGCGGGCTTCCATGTGCATTGAAGCAATCGCCTCTTTTGCCTGCTGAACCGCTGTCTCAAAACCGAATGAATGGTCAATAAGAAGAAAATCATTGTCCACTGTCTTAGGAATTCCGACAACCGCGCATTCAAGGCCGCGCTTCTGGATTTCTTCAGCCATAGCCAATGCTCCGTGCTGAGTTCCGTCGCCGCCAATAACAAACATCATGTTAATACCGAGGCGTTCAATTGTATCAACGCCATCCGTAGGAATCCTGTTTCCGCCGCCGCGGCTTGTTCCAATAAACGAACCGCCAATCTTGTGGATTTCATCAACCACATCAGGAGTAAGCTGGATTGGCTCAAGATTTGAATCTTTAAAAAGTCCACGGTAGCCATAGCGGAAGCCAACAATATCGCGGACACCATATCTGTTCCACAAGCAGCGAACCACGGCACGTATAACGTCGTTCAATCCAGGACAAAGACCGCCGCAGGTACAGATTCCGGCCTTTACTTTTTTAGGGTCAAAATATATTTTCTCGCGCGGACCGGCCTTCTGCAAAAGATTTGTAGCGTCAATAGAATTCGGTTCTTCTTTACTGAAAACATTGATTCTGTTTCTTACGAAAGAATCATCGCGCACATAGTTTGCGTATGCACCGCCGACTACCGTTGACAACTGAATCGGTGAATTAAATTTACAAGGACCTAACTGTTCTACCGTAAAATCGTAATCTTTCGCCTTATACATTTTTGCTCCTGAAATAACACCGCAATGTAAAAACACGGCATTAAAAAAAAACTTTACTCTATCTGGATAAGAATATACAGAATCAGCATTTTTTTCAATCATTTTCTTGACCCAATTTACTTATGGCTTTATTTTTTATAGTAGGAAATTTGAATTTTTTGATAAAATTTAAAGTTTTATCTTTTGTGAAAGAAATTGAACAAGCTACCAGAAAACGCGCGTCAATTCGCCATGCGGAGCGTAACATGGTATCGGACTGCGCGATTTTTTCAAAATCGCTTGCCATCGCTCCGAATAGCTCGGTTGCCGCTTGCCTTTTCTTCCCGCTTGTTCAATTTGTGGATTCAGAAAAGAAAAAATGAAATCTCAAAAAAATTAAAATTTCCAAATACAAAAATTCACACGATGGAGAAATCTATGAAAATCACAAAAATCTTGTCTTCAATTTTTGCGGGAATCGCGCTCATGGCAGGTGTTTCTTCCTGCAACATATACAACAATATGGTCGAACTGGACGAGCAGGTTTCAGCCCAGTGGGCGCAGGTTGAAAATCAGTACCAGCGCAGATACGACTTGATTCCAAACCTTGTTTCAACTGTAAAAGGCGCGGCAAGCCATGAAACCGAACTTTACACGCAAGTTGCGGAAGCGCGCGCAAAAGCCGGCGGAATAATAAAACTCGACGCAAGCATTCTTGAGGACGAAGAGAAATTCGCAGAGTTCCAGAAAGTTCAGGATTCCCTGGGCGGAGCGCTGCAAAGACTTCTTTCTGTCACAGAAAATTATCCGGAACTAAAGACAAACCAGAATTTCCTTGCGCTTCAGGATGAGCTTGAAGGAACAGAAAACCGCATTTCAACAGAACGAAAAAGATACAACGACCTTGCGCAAAAATACAACGCATCAATCAGAAAATGGCCTGGAGTTTTAATCGCAGGAAAAATGGGATTCAAGGCAAAATCATATTTTACGGCGGCGGCACAAGCATCTTCAGCTCCAGCGGTGCAGTTCTAAAAATCTGCGGGCGGCGAAAATGACAAAAAAACATCTTTTGAAAAAAATAAAACTTTCAGATTCCGATATGGAAGAAATCAGAAATGCGGTAAAAAAGGCGGAGGCAAACACGAGCGGCGAAATCGCGCTGGCTCTGACAGCCGAAAGCGATCATTATTCATTCTGGGAACTTTTGGCCTCGACATATCTGGCGGCATTTGTTTTTACAATCCTTCTTCCGTTCGCCGCAAAAATTTTCGCGCTTTATGACAAATTTTTCTGGGGCTGCCCGGTTTGGCTTCTTCCGGCATTTTATGGAATCGCAACCTTGGCCACAATCGTCTTCGGTTTTTATTTTGCAAACATTCCTCTGATTGACAGAATAATAATTCCAAAAAATATAAAAAACCAGGCTGTAACAAACCGCGCGTTCAGACATTTTGCGCAAAGCGGAGTTTACGACACAAAAGAACATTCAGGCATCCTGATTTTTGTTTCATACCTGGAAAGACAGGTCAGGATTGTGGCGGACTCTGGAATTGCACAAAAAATTCCGCAGGACTTGTGGAACATAATCGCAGATGACCTTGCGCTTGGAATCAAGTCTGGAAAAACAAAAGAAGGATTTATCGCCGCAGTTGAAAAATGCGGTGAGCTTCTTGCGGAAAACTTTCCGGCAGAAAAAGAAAATCAAAATGAACTGCCGGACGGCCTTGCAATCCTGGAGGATTAGAATGAAAGAATCTAAGTTTAAGCGGAATTTTATCCTTGCATTAATCGCGGCGGTTTTTGCGTTCAGCCCAGCCGCGGCTTTTGCCTCAGACATTCCGGCGCTTACAGGAAGAATAGTTGACAACGCGAACATAATCACCAGAAAAGACAGGGAAGAAATAACCGGATATCTTGAAAGCCTTGAAAATTCAACCGGCGCGCAGGTCGCAGTTCTTACAATAGACTCATTAAACGGTGATTCCATTGAAGATTTTTCAATGAAAGTCGCAGAATCGTGGCGGCTCGGACAAAAAGACAAGGATAACGGCGTTCTTATAGTAGTCGCGCTAAATGACCACAAAGCCAGAATCGAAGTTGGATACGGACTTGAAGGAACTTTAACAGACACAAAATGCGGCTTGATTCTGCGGAATGTGATAATCCAGGAATTCAGAAACGGCGATTATTCAGAAGGAATCTTAAAAGGCGTAAAAAACATCGCGGGAATTATCTCTGACAACGAAGAGTTTGTTTCAAAAAGCGTATTAAAAGAATCTGACGAAGACAACTCCTACATGGGAATTCTATACGGATTCCTATGGGTTTTCGGCTGGTTCATACTCTTTTCCTGCATCGCAAGCGGAAGAAGCAACCACTTTTTGCCGTGGATTATTTTTACAAGCGCGTACCGGAACGCTCACCGCGGAAGCTCCGGCAGAAGCGGCTCAATGAACAACTTTTACAGCGGCGGCCGCAATTCCTTTGGCGGCGGTGGAAGCCGCTTTAGCGGTGGCGGAGGACATTTTGGCGGCGGTGGCGCTTCCGGCGGGTGGTAAAAAGACTGTTCACAAAGAACTATCCGTTCAGCCACTTTCTCCTTGCTATTTTTATAAACAAGAATGATAATTAATATCCAGCGGTTTGCGTTGCAAACTTTCTTATCAACTGCCCATTCTCATTTCATTGCGAATGGGCATAAAAAGTCAAATCGAAAATTGAAATTTTCTCGTTGACTTTTTATGGGAGTTTTTATGAAAAAGAAATTTGGTATTTTACTTTTTTCATGCTTATTGGCTTTGCTGCTTACAGGCTGCGATGAAATTCTGTCAGTAGTAACCTGCAACGAAGAAGGTGAAAAAGTTGTAAACAATTACATCTCTATTTATGGCGACAAAGTATACGATGCGACAAATTCCATAAAGTCATGGGATGAACTTGACATATTTGACGAAGGATTGTTCGAGCTTGACGACATGGATGATTTGCTTTTTAAAATCGAAAACAAAAAAGAGCAGATTGTAGTTTTAGGCACTGAAGACGCTGCCCTAGAGATAAGTTTTTTTGACGGCGGCTACAACTACACGCTTTTTTCTTCAGCCGAAAGCCTTAACAACGCGATAAACAGCAGTTTAGATTTATAGTAAAAACAGGAGAAAACAAGAATGAACAGATTTTTTAAATTTTTCGCAATATGCTTTGCAGTATCAACCCTTGCTGTTTCCTGCGCAAAAAAGCCTCTGACCCTTGACAATAATACTTCAATGAAAACTTTGCTCAAGGCAAATGATGAAGAAATAAAAGAGCTCATCGTAAAAGAAGCGACAGAAAAAGCAAATATTCCCGAAGAAAACATCAATGTTGAATACATTCTGCGCGATGAAAAAGCACAGGTTATCGCCACAAAAATCAAGGTAACCACAAACTAAAAATAAAAAAACCGTAATCTGAGCATTGCCGGATTACGGTTTTTTTTACAAACTTTCAATTATTCTTCTATACATAATATTTTTCCATAATCACGAAATCTTGACGACTTTTTTAAATATTATCACGAAATTCGGACGACTTTTTAAATAATTCCCACATAATCCGGGGGACTTTTTTTTATTATCTGACAAATGTGTTTTCAGGTCAAGTTTTTTGACAATAAATGCGCATTGATTTAAAATAGCCTGAATATCAAGTTTTTTTATAAAACTCGACATTCGGACTAAAAAGCAACAGGAAAGAGGTAATTGATATGAAAAAAATATTCATGTCCATATTTTTTATTTTTATCGCAGGCTTTATATTTGCGCAGAACTTAGGTGGCGGCAAAAGCCATTCTTTTGAGTTTAAAATCTCTGATTTGACCGGCAAGGGATTTTATGATGAAATCAAAATCAGGAACGACAGTTCTTATGAACTTAAAAATATTCATATAACAATTTCAATCAACGGAAAAAGCATAAAACTTCTTCCGATTGCAAATCTTCAGCCTGGAAGCGTAGAAAACTTTGATGGAAAAGAAGACGACGACATGCACGATGAACTGAGATATTTTTTTTGGAAATGACGGAAAACTCAGCAGGACAAACCATAACACCATAACTTTTGACATTGATTTTGGCGGCGGCAACGAAAAAATCCTTGTAAAAGACTTTTTTATTAAAAACAAGGATTTATACTTTTCAATAGAAGACAATCCTGCCGGAAAATCATCAGTCCAGACCGCCGGAGATTCCGCAAAAATTGTGACAATAGACGGAAAAAGATACATACTTGTAGACGACAAGGCTTTTGAGATTCAATAGAAGAGTTCCGCTCCAAAAGAACAAACCGGAGCAGAAGAATATTTTTGACAAGCAAATGGCTCTGTTTTATAATCACTAACACTAGAAAAAAGAGGTAAAAAGATGAAAAAGACATTTTCTTTAATTTGCGTATTAGCCGCGCTTATTTGTGGAGCAGTTTTTTCAGGATGCGACCTAGATGAAGATGATTTCGTTGCGCCGAAAGACACTTGGGTTTATAAAGAAAATTCAAAAGCAAAAAATTCCGTTGAATACAAATGGAATGACACAGACGGAAATACAAAAACTATAAAATTTGATGTATATGTAAATTATGCAACAAAAAATGGCACTTTAAATTTCAAAAATAAAGGTTCAGAAAAAGTCTTAGAAGGAATGAATGTAATTTTAGTTCCACTTCTAAAGGACGACGCAGTTGCACAAAATAATATAAAATCTCTTATCCAAGAATTTCAGGATGCAGCAAATATAGATGAAATCTGTTTATTTTACAATTTTGGAAAAAATCCAGAAGCGACCGCTACCGAAGATAATAAGGCAAAGCCCATTTCCCTTACATCAACACTTTGGACTTTTATATACAACTTCAACAAATTTGAAAAATATTCAGACAGACAGTTTGAAAATTACATAAAAAACTTAACGTTGGTAAGTCCCTCTACAAAACTAAACCAAAAACGAATTCTGTATAACATCATCGGCGAAAAACTTTTTGCAGAAAATTAATAGAAAAGAAACATTTTCAAAAGACTGAAGTTGATTTTTTTCAATTTCAGTCTTTTTTTATATCTACCACCCCACAACACAAGCGTCCTGAGTTTATCCCCACGCACAAATCAACGGACTTTAAAGAAAAGACCGATTACCGCAACAGTTATTAAAAGCTGCATTATCATAAATTTCAGAAGAACCTGGGTCGCAGACCAGCCGCGGTTTTTTCTCATGTGGTCGTGCAAAGGAAATCGGATGTTTTCAAAAATCCTGATGTTAAAAAACCGCAAAAGGAATACTTTTACCAGACCCATTCCGCCGTTCAAAAAAATGATTGTAGAAGTCGCCAGGCATAAAAGCGGATTTCCGCTTATAAGAATAGCGCATCCAATAAAAAATCCCAAAGCGCGGCTTCCGGCATCGCCCATCAGGACATGGCTCGGATAGGCGTTGTGCCACAAATATCCTGTAAGAACGCCGGCAAGGGTAAACGTCATAAGCGCCCATTTTGCGCCATCCTTCAAATTAGGAACAAGAAGATACTTTGAAATATCAACATGGCCAAGAATAAAATAAAAAATTATTCCCATCGTAATAAGCGCAATCAAAACAAGCGTTCCGCTCAAACCGTCAACACCATCTGTGCAGTTCGTTGTATTTATGGAAGCCCACAGAAGAATTACGCCAATCAAAATGTAGACCGCAGGATGCACCACAATAAGATGAGAAACAAATGGTAGCCAGAAACAGACAGTTCCGTCAGCAGACTGAGATTTTGCAATAAAATACAAAAGAACAGAAGCCGCGATGCTTATCAGCAGATCAAGCGCGCCTTTCAAATATTCGCCCCAGCTGGAAATGCTTTTATCATCTAAGAATCCGGTCAGCATTGTAATCCAGGTAAGAAAAAGAATTCCGCACTGCCTCCAGCTCATGGGAACAAAAACAATACAAAGCAGCACAAAAGCCGTTATAAACACAGCGCCGGCACCAGTAGGTTTTCCCTTCGCCGCTTCCGCAGTCAACGTAAATTCCCGGCCGCGGTCATGAGGAAGCACGCTGTAAAATTTCGGCAAAAATCTATACATAAGGACAAAACCGCTGTAGAGGGCAAGAATTATCAAGACCGCATAAGACTGAAGAAGACGCGCAGGTCCAAAAAACTTCTGAAGGTACGAACCTAAATAGTAAAGCATAAAATCCTCGGGAAAATTTTATTTTAAACAGACAAATGCTGTATTCCGGTAAAAATCATGGAAATGTCGCGCTCGTTGCAATACTGGATAAATTCCGCATCGCACTCAACACCACCAGTCTGAATAATCGCCTTGATTCCAACATCCGCAAGTTTTTTTACGTATTCATCAAAATAAATGACAGAATCGCTTATTAAAATTTCGGAATTCCGGTCCTTACTTATTAGATTATTATTCTGATTATTTTCAAAATACTCGCTCGCATCCTGAAGCGCATACCGTACAGCCCTTTTACGGCTTGTGTTCCCGGCAGAAATTCCAACTGTAGAAAAATCATTCACAACGACCGCCGCGTCAGACTTGCAGGTCATCGCAACCAGCATTCCAAACGCCATTGAATCAACCTGCGCCTGCGAAGGACGTTTCTGGGTAACCACGCTAAGTTTTGTAAACATTTTAGAATCAGGCTCCTGAAGCATAATTCCGCCGTCAATCGCCGCCATTTCGTAATAACCGCTTATAAACCTTGAGACAATAACAAGACGCATATCTTTTCTTTCGGAAAAAATTTCCCTTGCTTCTTTTGTAAAATCCGGCGCGATAATCGCACGAAAATCAATCTTCACAAGTTCGCGCGCGGTTTCCCCGTCAACAACAGAGCTGCATCCGAATGTTGAACCCTTAAAGGAATCCGGCTCGCAAGAATAGGTTTTTCTGAAAGATTCCAAAAGCGTTCCTCCAAGAGAAGCGCCTATCGGATTTGAATTTTTTATTCCAATCGTAAACACAGAAGTTGCGGCCGGAGTAAACTGAGTTGTAAACGGATAATTGTTGCAGTCAACGCTGTCAACCGTAAACGGACTTTTTAAAATCTTTGTAAAAATGCTGATTGCCTTCCACGCGGCAAAACAGTTTTCGTAAAGGTTAAAATTCATTTCCTTTCCCTGAATTTTTTTCATTCCGGAAAGCGCGCCGAATTTGTCATTCAAAGAATAAAGGAATGCGCTCTGATGGTCGTTAGAACCGTGATGAAGCCTTCCTGCAAATTTAAATGGAATCATAAGGTACGGCGGACAAGAATTCACATCCATAGATTGGGAAATTGAAAGAGCATTTGCCGCGGAACAGGCAGAAATCTGGTTCAACGCCTTTGCCGCAAGATAAAGCCTGAACTCAGTTGAAATGCTGTCGTTTTTCATCTGAACAATCGCATCCTGATAGTCCGCGGAGTCGCAAAGAACAAGGACATTCATATAATTTTTTGCAGCGGAGGCAAGCAGAGCCATTTCCTTCAGCTCAATTGAGTTATAGCTTTTTTCAACTTCCAGAAAATCATTCAGCTTATGAAAAACCGGCTCAACATTGATGCAGACAAGATTAACCACAAAATCTGTTGAAAACGAACTTGAAAGAAGATTTCTTCCTGCCGCAAGAACCGAATGGGACAGGCTTATAAAGTTGTCATCGGAATTCGGGTTATATTCAAGCTGCTTTGTGTAAGTATATGGAATATTGTTTTCCTGAAGAAATTTAGCCGTATCGCCGGCAGAAAGAATTTCCCAGTCATCGTGAACCAAATACTGCGCCAAAGTTGCAAGCTTTTCAAAATTTGAATTATAAAGAATCGCTTTTTTTTTCATAAAGCTATAATATACTGTAAAAATGAGTTTTTCAATTTCATGGACCGATTTTTCAGAAAAAGCAGACGTAAAAGACATTTCACAGCATTTCATCCTAAAAAAAGATGAAACCATAGATTTTTCAGCAGCGCAGAGCGGCATCCGCCACACATTTATAGAAGGAGATAACTATCCGGCGCTAAAACTGCTGCTTTCGGAATACAGGGAAAAAATAGACTTAATCTACACAGACCCGCCATACAACACAGGAAAAAATTTCACCTACCGCGACAATATGCAGACCGATGAATGGCTAAGCTTTATGCGACGAAGGCTCTGCGCCGCCAGGGAACTTTTAAAAGATTCAGGATGCATATTCATTGCAATTGGTCAAAGCCAGGTTCATCTGCTTAAAATCCTTTGCGACCAGATTTTCGGGGAAAACAATTTTGTGAACGATTTTATGTGGCTTCACGGAAAAGGAAAAAAAGACAAGTGGAGCCGCACTCTGCAGCAGTCAAACCTTTGCTACGCAAAAAACAAGAAAAAACTGAAAGAGTTTTCGGATTTTGAGCAGACAGTCTGGGCCACAGGTAATGCCGACGGCGACAGAAGGGGCGCATGGTTTTCAGGAAGCATAAGTTTTAACGAAAAACGTTCAAACCCGAAAAGCGAAAACTACTACGAAATTGTTTCTCCGGGAGGAATCCGCTGGAAACGCCAATGGCTTATTCCCGAAGCAGAAATGAAACAGCTTATAAAAGAAGATAAAATTTACTGGGGAAAAGCCCCGGAATTTTCAAATGTTCCGCGAAAAAAAGTTTTTAACGGCGAAAAAGTTGAAATAATTCCAAGAAATATAATAGACGGCGCAGAAAGCACACGCAAAGCCCAGAAACATCTGGACGAGCTTCTTTGCGAAAAAAAATCTTTTGACAATCCAAAACCTGTAAACCTGATTCAGCATTTTATACAAATTGTAAATATGCCGGACGACATTACGATAATGGATTTTTTCGCAGGAAGCGGCTCAACGCTGGAAGCGACAATCGAGCAGAACCGGCTGGACGGCGGCACAAGAAAGTGCATGCTCATCCAGAAACCGGAAAAAATTGAAAATCCCGGAAGATTCCAGAGCATAGCGGAATTATGCCTTGCGCGCATAAAAAAAGTTCTTTCAACAACCAGGGATTCTCTGGACTGCCTTCACATTGAAGAACAACCGGGCGCGGCGATTAGCTCAAATATCCAGCAGATTCTGCCGCCGGACTGGACTTTATAATTTTTTCAGGGCTTCCACCCTTTCTATAAGGCTCGGATGATTATAGTTCCATGCGACATAAATTTTCGGCGGAACAAGCTCGCTAAGATTTTCGCTGTTAAGTTTTATAAGCGCAGAAATCAAATGCTCAGGATGGCCGGTAAGCTCCGCCGAAAATTTATCTGCGGCAAATTCGTCCTTACGGCTGGAAAAATTACGCAGCGGTGAAGAAATTTCAGAAAGAGAACCTGCAACAAGGCTTGCAAGAAACAGACCGATAAACTGAACTGATTCAACCTTTATTCCAGTAAGGGCAAAACCAAAACCGGTATAAATCGATGTTGACTGCGCAATTTTGTACAGAATGAACATCAACGCAAATTCAACAGGAATTAAAACGCAGAAGCGGCGAATAATATGATGAAGCTTGTAATGCCCCAGCTCGTGGCCAAGAACCGCCACAAGCTCGTCTGTTGTAAGCTGTTTTATAAGCGTATCGTAAAGCACAATCCGCTTGGATTTTCCGATTCCGCCAAAATACGCGTTTGAATGTCCGCTTCTTTTTGATGCATCCATAACAAAAATTCCCGAAGACTTAAATCCAAGATTCTGCATAAGCTCAGTTATCCTTGTCTTAAGCTCGCCTTCCTCCAGCGGAGAAAATTTATTAAAAATCGGGGCTATTACCAGCGGATAAAGAATCTGCATTATAAAAGTGAACGCAAAAATAACGATTGTAAGAAAAATCCACCAGCCATGCGGAAAAGCAACCAAAATTCCAACCATTGCGGCAACCAGAACCGCCGAAAGAACCAGCGACATAGCAATTCCCTTGATTTGGTCCGCAATCCACAGCTTTATCGTCATTTTTGAAAAGCCAAAAGCTTTTTCAATCTTAAATTCTTTTATCAGCTCAAACGGAATATCAAGAATTCCTTCTGGAATTCCGGCAAGAACAGAAAAACAGAACGCGCAGAAAAAGGTTGACCAGTAACCGTTCGGAAAACCTGTAAAACGGCAGACAACATTAAAAAGCCATGGATAAAAGCCGGAAAAAACAAGCGCCAGCGCAAGAAAAACCGACGCCAGAGAGCCCGGAATCCAGAAAAAATATTTTGCATTTTCATACGCATTGATTGAAGCGAGTTTTTTTGTGTCAAAAACCGAAGATTCAGAAAAACCATTCAGCTCATCAGGAAGTTTTCCACCGTTTTTTACGCGCGCCCGCCAGTCAACAAATTCAAGAATATGATTTATTAAAAAACTGACCAAAGTTCCTGCCGTAAAAATAATAACAAACGGATTTCCGATTACAATTTTTTCCATAGTTCAACTTTTCCCAAATAATAAATTTATATTTTTTGACATTACAACGACTCTGCAATGCCGTAAATCATTTTTTCAGTTTTTTCCCAGCCAAGGCATGCGTCTGTAATTGATTTTCCGTAGCAGCCTTCGCCCGGTTTCTGGCTTCCGTCTTCAATATAGCTTTCCACCATGAATCCTTTTACAAGCTTTGCAATGCGGTCGCTGTGTTTTGCTGAATTCAGCACATCGTTTACAATCCTAGGCTGCTCAAAAGGATTTTTTCCGGAATTTGAATGATTGCAGTCAACAATGACCGCCGGATTTTTAAGCTCCGGGCTTGAATCATAAACGTCGCAAAGACGGATTATATCTTCATAGTGATAGTTCGGGCGGGATTTTCCCATCTTGTTTGTATAGCCGCGAAGAATCGCATGGCAATGAGCATTTCCGTGCGAATGAACCTCCCAGCCGCGGTAAATGAACGTGTGATGTCCCTGCGCCGCATGGATTGCATTCATCATAACCGAATAATCGCCGGAAGTAGGATTTTTCATGCCAACAGGAACGTTGATTCCGCTTGCGACAAGCCTGTGCTGCTGGTCTTCCACAGAACGCGCGCCGATTGCCACATACGCCAGAATATCATCCAGATACTTATAATTTTCCGGATAAAGCATTTCGTCCGCGCAGGAAAAACCGGTTTCCTTTAAAGCCCGCATGTGCATATGGCGGGTTGCTATTATCCCCTTCACCAAATCAGGTTTTTCCGTCGGGTCAGGCTGATGAAGCATTCCCTTGTAGCCCTCGCCGGTTGTGCGCGGTTTATTTGTGTAAATCCGGGGAATAATAAAAATCTTATCCCTTACTTTTTCCTGGACTTTTACAAGCCTTGAAATATAATCAAGAACGCTGTCTTCGTTGTCCGCCGAGCATGGACCTATAATCAGAAGCTTTCTGTCATCTTTTCCTTCAAAAATCGACTCAATCTGTTTTTGCCGCTCAGCGACAGTGTTTTCCATTTCTTTTGTAACCGGAAACATTTCCTTAATCTCTGAAGGAATGGCAAGTTTCTTAATAAAATCGCAGTTCATAACAACCCCTGATATGTCTAAAAATCACATTTTATAAATATACCCAAAACGCAGTCATAATTAAAGCGTCCGGGAAAAAATTATTTTTCAAGTTTTTTCATATTTTCTTCAGAAAAACTAAAGTAAGTCCTGCCCTTTTCTATTTTTGCGCCCAGCTTTAAATAATAGCCGATTGATTTTTCGTTAAAATCCAGCGCATTCCATTCCATTCCGGAAAAACCTTCCGCCAGAACAGACCTGCAGATAAAGGAAAGCAATTTTGTTCCATAGCCATTGCCCTGAAATTCAGGCTTGATGAAAATATCTTCAAGATGAACTCTTGCGCTCGCAGCGTAAGAACCGTAAACCGGATAATAAATTGCATATCCCATGGCAATTCCATCAATTTCCGCAATCAGGGCGGACGCGATTTTCCGCTCAAAAAGCCAGAAGCACATTCTTTGCTCTGAACCGGTAACATCCTGAGGACGCCTTTCGTGCCTGGCAAGCCCCAAAATCAGTTCCTTCAGCACCGAAATATCTTCTTTTTCTGCTTTCCGAATCTTAAAATCACCCATAAAAACCTCTTTAACATAGCCTTAATTTCGAGTTTTTTTTGCAAATTATGAAAGAACGCTCTCGGCATATTTCCAATTTGCTCAGATGGATTTGGCTCGCGCTACGCTTGTATTAATTCGGGTGCTCCGCACTTTTATTAATTCAATCGCCAAAAATCTTCACAAATTGCAAATCTGCCTGCGCTTTTATTCTTTTTACAAAAAACTCGACATTCGGGTTACATAAATATACACAACCGCACAAAAAAAATCATCCAGGCCGCTCAAGATAAACAGAAGCGATTTTATTTGACAAAATTCAATATGCGCTGCTAAATTAAAGTATATAACAAAATTGATAAAACAAGATTTTCTGGAGGTAAAGTATGGATAACAAGGCTCTTTACAACCTTTCCTACGGAGTTTTCGTTCTTGGAACTTGCCACGGCGGCAAAATCAACGCCTGCATAACAAACACCTGCATTCAGGTCGCAAACAGCCCGACAAGAATCGCCGTGTCATTATTAAACCAGAACCTTACCTGCGAAATGCTTAAATCTTCTGGAGTTTTCAGCCTTTCAATCCTGGACAATTCCTGTTCTTTCGACCTTATAAAGCATTTTGGACTGCAAAGCGGAAAAAACACAGACAAATTCGCGGATTTTCCCCACGAGACAGACTCAAACGGCTGCCCGTTCATCAAGGAATCCGTATGCTCGGTTTTAAAATGCAAAGTCATCTCAAGCGAAAACCTGGAAAGCCACACGCTTTTTATTGCGGAAATTCAAGACGCCTTCATCACAGGGGATAAGCCGCCGCTTACATACGCCGACTACCAGAACAAACTGAAGCCAAAAACAAGCGTAAATACCCAAAAGAAAATAATCGGCTGGAGATGCAAAATCTGCGGATACGAATACATGAATCCTGAGCTTCCGGCAGATTTTATATGTCCAATCTGCGGTCATCCTGCCGAAGATTTTGAACCAATTTACGGATAAACAGCCTCCGTCGCAAAGCGTCCCGGAAATCATCCATCATTGCACAGGTCTTTGCGGCGGATAAATTTATTTTTTGCGGCAAATCGCCACCCAAAGGCAGAACCGCGCGAATTACACGTAAAATTTTCAATATTTTCTACTATATATATATTTGACAACGAATATCGCATATTTTATAATGTTATTTGAACTATTTCAAAAATAATGAGGAGACAAAAATGCCGAATATACTGATATTCATCATTCTCCCTATTGCTGGAATCGTTCTTGGATGGACAATTCGCTGGCTGTACGCCAGATTTCAACTATCTGCATCAGAACAAAAAGCAGAACGTGTAAAACAGGACGCAATTAAAGAAGCTGAAGCTCAGAAAAAAGAAATTTTGCTAAACGCAAAAGATGAACTCATTCGTGAACGTAACCAGCAGGAAAGAGAAAACCGCGAACGCCGCGCAGAAGTACAGAGATATGAAGCGCGCGTAAACAAAAAAGAAGAACTGATTGACCAGAAAGCCGCAGAACTCGAAAAAAGAGAAAAAGACTGCGACGAACGCCTTGTAACAATGAAAAAGCGCGAAGCGGTTGTTACAGCCCAGGAAGAAGAATACCGAAAGGAGCTTGAACGAATTTCAGGTCTTTCTGCGCAGGAAGCCAAAGAGCTGATTATCAAGAACCTTGAAAATGATGCCAGGCACGATGCCCAGGCTCTTCTTAACAAGATTGAGCAGGAAGCGCAGCTTACCGCAGAAAAGAAGGCCAGGGAAGTTCTTGTCACCGCAATCCAGAGAATCGCGCCGGAAACCACAAGCGACATCACTGTAACTACGGTTTCACTTCCAAGCGATGAAATGAAGGGAAGAATCATTGGCCGCGAAGGACGAAACATCCGCGCGCTGGAAACTCTTACAGGCGTAGACATCATCATTGACGACACTCCTGAAGCAGTTGTCATTTCGTGCTTTGATCCGGTACGCAAGGAAATTGCAAAACAGTCGCTCGAAAGACTTATTTCAGACGGACGAATTCATCCGGCAAGGATCGAAGAAATCGTTCAGAAAGTTACCCGCGAAATCCAGAACAAGATTTACGAGGAAGGCGAAAAGGCCCTGTTCGATTTAGGCATACACAATATGCCGACAGAAGGAATACGGGCGCTCGGCCGACTGTATTTCAGGACTTCTTACGGTCAGAACGTGCTGTCACATTCAAAGGAAGTTGCAACAGTAGCTTCTATTATTGCCGCTGAAATCGGGGCAGACCGTGACCTTGCAAAAAGAGCGGCGATTCTTCACGATATTGGAAAGGGCGCAGAAAACGACAGCGACCAGAACCACGCAGAAGTCGGCGCGGAAATGGCTCGAAAAATGGGTGAAGACTCAAAAGTTATCAACGCAATTGCGGCGCACCACAACGACATTGAGGCCGCCACCACAGAAGCGATTATTGTTCAGATTGCGGATGCGATATCTGCCGCCCGGCCGGGAGCAAGACGCGAAACAATCGACAATTATGTAAAACGTCTTGAAAATCTTGAAGCAATAGCAGAAGGATTTGAAGGCGTTGAAAAAGCCTATGCGATTCAGGCAGGCCGAGAGCTTAGAATTCTTGTGAACAACGAAAAAGTTGCCGACAACGAAGTCAAGCAGCTGGCTTCGAATATCGCGAAGCAGATTGAAAACGACTTGAAATATCCTGGACGAATCCGCATAACAATGATTCGTGAAACCAGAATCATAGAATATGCGCGTTAGTTAAAAGCATAAAAAAGGCGGTTCCAAAGTATGGAGCAGCCTTTTTTTTAGAATCCCATATTTATATAGAACGCAAAAATATTATCATAATTATTATTGCCCCTGGGCATCAGCCTGTAAAAAAATCCCAGCGCAGGCATGGTCCGCCTGTTGGAATCGTAAAGAAAATCATATTCAACACCGATTTTAAAACCGTTTCCCCAGGCAGTTGTTTCAACCACGCTTCTTGTTTTTGAATCGCCATTTTCATCAAAAACTTTTTCGTCTATAAAATCAGTTCGCGCGCCCAAGGCATAAGCCAAAGTTCCGTTCAAGCCGCCGATTCCGGGATAAACCTTCACTCCGCTCCAAAAGGCATAATCAAGGTGATTTGAATGTTCATTTTTATCCCAGTTAATATCGCCAATCAAGTCATAGCCAAAAAGAATTTTTAATGGCGCGCCTATTTTTAACGAAATGTCCCCATCGCTTCCGATTACAACCCGGTTTTTATAGGGCGAAGATGTGTCACCATAAACAGGAATGCAGGTTACAAGCCCTACGTCAAATCCGATAATCTTATCTTTCGGGTCTGGACGTTTTTCCGCAAATCCAAAAAAAGAAGAAAAAATCAGCATAAAAACAAAAAAAGCAAAGTTTTTTTTCATATTTTTATTATCGGAATGTTTTTTATTATTTTAAAATAAAAAAGCGGAAACCAGCCGATTTCCGCTTTTTTTAAGAAAGACTAAAAATTAGTCATTCAATGACAGCAATGCGCCAAGAATCACACAATGTCCGGCAAGAGAGTACCACCACTGAAGTTTGCCAAGGTCAAGGTTTCCATTAAGGAAATCCATAAGAACAATAGCAACAATCCAGACAATGATAACAATCCACCCAAGAATATTGTCAAATTTGCCAAATTTATCACCGGCAAAACATTCGACAACAAGAAGAATTCCTGCAAGCAATTCGACTACTGCAAAAACCATTGCAATAATGTTGCCGGCATCACCGTTGATAAGACCTCTTACAGCCTTATAAGCGTCATCTCCGCCTTTTCCAGCAAGAGCCCAAATGCCTGCAACTGCGAGCATAACGCCCAATGCAATCTGCAGAAGAAGTCTACCAATCGACATAGCAGATTTTTTTGCCATTTTTTTACCTCCAAAACGCCCGAAAGAGCAGTTAAATTATATATCACAAAAATATCAATTACAAGAAAAATGTAAAAACCGAAAAAAAGAACAGACCCATAAAATTCGACATCCAGATTGCGCCGGCAGTCTTTTGCCGCTTCTTAATTTTCTTGTAAACACAAAATTCCACCTGATAAATAAATCTAAAATATTTATCAATTAAAAAAAAATCGCTATAATTTGCGGTATGTCTGGTTTTTATGATTTTTATGATGTGGTTGTTGTTGGAGCAGGCCACGCGGGAATTGAAGCTTGTCTGGCGGCGGCTAGAATGGGTCTAAAAACGCTTGTTGTAACTCAATCCCCGGACGCAATCGGAAGATTAAGCTGCAATCCTTCTATCGGCGGCATTGCAAAAGGAAATATTGTCCGCGAAATCGACGCGCTTGGCGGCGAAATGGGAAAAATTATAGACCGCTCAATGATTCAGTTCAGAATGTTGAATAAAAGCCGCGGACCGGCGGTTCAGGCGCCACGTAGCCAGGCTGATAAAATCACATACTCGCAGATTGCAAGAAAAACCCTGGAATCCACGCCGAACCTTTTTACGCTTATGGATACGGTCATCGACATTCTTACGACAGAAAGCTCTACAGAAATCCCGCCGGACTCTGACAGTTCTGCTGAAATAGGAACAATTCCAGGCGAAAAGCGCGGAAACCAGAACTTAAATGCAGGCACAAATGAAAAATCAGATAAAAACAGCGGTAAAAAACGCCAGAAAATAACGGGAATCGTTACAGAACGCGGAAGAATAATTCCTTGCCGCGCGGTTGTCCTTACGACAGGAACTTTTTTGGGCGGCAGAATCTTTATCGGTGAATACGACGCTCCTTGCGGACGAATCGGAGAGCCGGCCGCTTATGGACTTACAGAAAGCCTGCACAAGCTGGGATTTACAACAGGAAGACTAAAAACAGGAACTCCTCCAAGAATCCTTAAATCCACGATTGATTTTTCAAAGCTTGAAGAAAACAACGGCGACAGCGAAATAATTCCTTTCAGTTTTGACGATGAAAAAGTTGAACAGCCTCTTGTTCCTTGCCACATTGTCTACACAAACAATGAAACTCATAAAATCATCCGGGAAAACATAGGAAGAAGTCCTCTTTACAGCGGAAAAATCAGCGGAATCGGACCACGGTACTGCCCAAGCATAGAAGACAAGGTAATGCGCTTTGCAGAACGCGAGCGCCATCAGATTTTTGTTGAACCGGAAGGCCTTGAAACTGACGAAATGTATATGAACGGACTTTCGTCTTCCTTGCCGGAATGCGTGCAGGACGCTTTTATGCGCACAATGCCCGGTTTTGAAAACGCAGTCCAGAGCAGGCCAGGCTATGCGGTTGAATACGATTATGTTGAGCCGACCCAGCTCTACCCTTCACTTGAAACAAAACGTGTTTCAGGACTTTTTGACGCAGGACAGATAAACGGAACTTCAGGATACGAGGAAGCCGCAGGACAAGGAATAATCGCCGGAATAAACGCCGGATTGTACGCCCGCGCGCACAAAGATTTTTGCGGACCACTCTGCAAAATCCCGCACGACCTGAACGGAACTCCAACCAGCATGGAACCGGGCGCATTCTGCACAAAAGCGGTCTTGAACGCAGCCGAACAGAAGCGTTTTTACGAAATCAGCGGAAATTTAAACGCAAGGCTAAACGATTTTGAAAACCAAATCCAAAAACAGGCTGGTTTTGAACATTTTTACGACATCCCGGAATGGAAGCCAATTGTACTAGGACGCGACGAAGCGTACATCGGCGTTCTGATTGATGACCTGGTGACACTGGGAACAAAAGAACCGTACCGGATGTTCACTGCACGCGCAGAATATCGCCTAAAACTAAGACATGACACCGCCGACCAGCGTCTTACAAAATACGCTTTTAGCGCAGGACTTAAAACCAAAGCCCAGCTAGAAAAAGTGGAGGCAAAATACGCCCAGATTGAAGAGATTGTATCCCTTCTTTTAAAAAAGCCGCAGGCTGAAAATCCGGGTTATCCTGAAAAAATCTGGAATGAAGCGCAGATTGAATTCAAATACAAATATTATATAGAAAAACAGGACAAGCGCATTGAAAAAATGCGTAAAATGGAAAATGTAAAAATTCCTGCGGATTTTGACTACAGCGCAATTCCTTCGCTCAGCGCAGAGAGCCGCAACAAGCTTGAAAAAGTGCGTCCGCTAACTTTGGGACAGGCAGAAAGAATCAGCGGAATACGAAATTCGGATATTATGCTGTTAATGGTATATTTGCGTTAAAAGTTGCGCCACTGCTCGCTTTGCTCAGGTATATTTGCGTTAAATTATTTTACATTCTGCAGGACATCAACAAGGTGTGTGCCGGCGCCCAGCAGTTCGGGGCGTTCACTTATAGAGATGGTGTACTCTGTAAAAAGTCTGAACGTTTCTTCGTCCATTGCGTTAAGCTGAACGCGCATAAAATCAGCTGCGCCTTCCTGGCTGAACATTTTTATGCGCTCAAGCCCCGATTTATGCTGAATTTCGTTTATATCTTCTATTCTAAGGTAACTGTACAAATCTTCCGGAGCCGTAACGCAATGGAAATCATCTGAAAGCGCGCCTTTTTCCAGCAATTCCCTTATCTTATTTTTTCCAAAGCAATACTGAAGAACGGCATATTCATTTAAAATATAGGCGGCAAAGATTATTCCGTCTTTTTTTGTAACACGCTTTATTTCTTCCAGAGCCTTCAACCGCTCTTCCTGCGTTTTCAAATGGTACATCGGGCCAAAACAAATTGTAATGTCAAATTTATTCTCTTCCAGAAACGAAAGGTCAAGCGCGTTTCCCTGCCACGTCTTGATTTTTTCATGCTTTGAACGCAAAACCTCAAGGTTGCGCCTCACAAGCTCAACCGCCGTAACTTCGTGTCCAAAATGACAAAGCTCCACCGAATAGCGGCCTGTTCCTGCGCCAACATCAAGAATCTTCAGGTTTTTACGTCCGGATATTACATTCTGAATGTGATGCATGCTGGTTGCAAATTCAACAAGTCCATGCCGGGTCTGAAGCCTGTGCTCTTCATTAAATTTATTGTAGTATTTTTCGATATTCGTCATATTTTTCGTCAACTTTTTTGCACCAGAATTCTTTTTCTGAATCCGAAAGATATGTTGCGTTAAAACCGTTTTTAATCAATACAATTATTTCATCCAGCGAAAATTTCGCCTCTTTGTAAAGTTTATAAAATTCATCGCAGAGCGAAACCTTAAAGAAAACCGGATCATCCGTGTTCACCGTAACAAAAAGTCCCCGGTCAAAGAATTCCCGGATTGGATGCTCAGCAATCGACTTTACGAATTTTTTTGTAAAAACATTGCTTGTCGGGCAAACTTCAAGGACAATTCCGCGCTCCTTTAAGGTTTCCATAAGTTTTTCATCCTGAAGCGCCGAAATACAATGACCGACCCTGTCCACATGAAGCAAATCTATCGCTTCCCAGATTGATTCCGGGCCTACATCCTCGCCGGCATGAGCGACAACCTTGTATCCTTCTTTTTTTGCAAGTTCAAAAACCGGCGCGTAGTCACGGCAAGGACCTTTTATTTCTGCGCCGCCAAGCCCGATTCCGATTATATTTTCGCTTGGATATTTTTTAAGAAGACTGTAATTGCCCATCGCATTTTCAAGACCAAACGTGCGGCTTACATCCATCAAAAGTTTTATTGTAATTCCGTGCTTTTCTTTTATTTCTGCAATTTTTCTGTCAAAAACTTTAACCATATCTTCATATTTAAAACCGTTTTTAAGGAATGAAGTCGGGGCAAAAAACGCTTCCGCGTAGACAATTCCGTTTTCAACAAGATATTTTGCCAAATCGTCAAAAATGTAGTCAAAATCTTCTACTGAAACATAGAGCTGCTGAATCTTTATAAAAGCCTGAATAAAGCCATTTAAATCATCATAAGTAAAAAGTTCTTTTATTTCCTGGTCGGAAATTTCTTTTCCTTTATTTTTTTTAAACAAGGCTTTAATAGAATCAATCGAAGGAACAGCTTCAATATGGATATGAACTTCTGTCTTTGGAACAGCTTTTATCAATTTATAAAATTCTTTTTTGTTCATAATCGTATCTCCAGAGATTTTCCTATATACATTTTCGGCATATATAGGAATAAACTTTAACCTTTTTTGCCGCTCAATGCATCTGTTTTTAACAACCATAATTCTTTCAGACACTTTTTTACTGATAAAACACCGCGCAAGCAGATTCCGCCGCGAATCACAGATTTTAAATAGCCTTAATTTCGAGTTTTTTTGTAAAAAGAATAAAAGCGCAGGCAGATTTGCAATTTGTGAAGATTTTTGGCGATTGAATTAATTAAAGTGCGGAGCACCCGAATTAATACAAGCGTAGCGCGAGCCAAATCCATCTGAGCAAATTGAAAATATGCCGAAAGCGTTCTTTCGTAATTTGTAAAAAAACTCGAAATTAAGCCTTGTAATAAAACGCTAGTAATAGTATAGTATTAATAACATGAACACTATATATAGTGTACTAAAAAAAAGCCTTTAATAATTGCACTTTCAGCAAGCTTTATACAGCAGGCGTTTTTTTAATGCACTAAAAAAACAAAAGAAAAGGATGGGAACAAAGTGAAGATAATCAAGCGCAATGGTGAAGAAGTTATTTTTGACATAAGAAAAATCGTTACCGCTATAGAAAAAGCAAATGCAGCCGTACCAGAAAGCGACAGGCTTTCGGAGGAATACATTCAGGCTGTGGCTTCTAAAGTTGCAAACCAGTGCCACTCCAGCAAAGTGGAACTTAACGTAGAAGCAATCCAGGATCTTGTTGAAACTGAACTGATGAAAATCGGCGCTTTCAACATTTCAAAGCTCTACATAACCTACAGATACCGCCACATGCTCATGCGAAAGCAGAATTCAACAGACAAGCAGATTCTTTCGCTCCTTGAATGCGCAAATGAAGAGGTAAAGCAGGAAAATTCAAACAAAAACTCAACGGTTGTCTCTGTTCAGCGCGACTATATGGCCGGAGAAGTTTCAAAGGACATCACAAAGCGATTTCTGCTTGACGAAGACATCGTGCAGGCTCACAACGAAGGAATAATCCATTTCCACGATGCGGACTATTTTGCGCAGCACATGCACAACTGCGACCTTGTAAACCTTGATGACATGCTCCAGAACGGAACCGTAATAAGCGGCACAAAAATTGACCGGCCGCATTCTTTTTCAACAGCATGCAACATCGCAACGCAGATTATCGCCCAGGTGGCGTCTTCTCAATACGGCGGTCAGAGCGTTTCCCTTGCTCATCTTGCTCCATTTGTTGACGTAAGCCGCAAAAAAATCGCAAAAGAACTTTCAGACACGGAAGAAGAGACAGGCATCAAGTTTTCAAAAGAACAGTTTGATGCAATCGTAAAACGCCGGCTTGCGGACGAAATCGCCCGCGGTGTCCAGACAATTCAGTATCAGGTTGTAACCCTTATGACAACGAACGGACAGAGTCCTTTTGTTACAGTTTTCATGTATCTGAACGAAGCCAAAAATGAACAGGAAAAAGCAGACCTTGCCCTTATAATAGAAGAAGTTTTAAGACAACGTTACAAGGGTGTAAAAAATGAAAAAGGCTACTGGGTTACACCAGCTTTTCCAAAACTAATCTACGTCCTTGAGCCGGACAACATCATAGCAGACGGAAAATATTACTATCTTACGGAACTTGCAGCAAAATGCACGGCAAAACGCCTTGTACCAGACTACATTTCCGAAAAGAAAATGTTCGAACTGAAGGAAGGCAACTGCTATCCTTGCATGGGCTGCCGCTCATTCCTTACAGTTTACCGCGACGAAACAGGACGCCCAAAATTTTACGGACGCTTTAATCAGGGAGTCGTTACAATCAACCTTGTGGATGTAGCCTGTTCTTCCGGAAAAGACGAAACTTTATTCTGGAAAATTTTTGACGAACGCCTTGAACTTTGCAAAAGAGCCCTTATGCTTCGCCACAAGCGTCTTCTGGGAACACCAAGCGACGTCGCTCCGATTCTGTGGCAAAACGGAGCGCTTGCCCGCCTTGAAAAAGGTGAAAAAATCGACAAGCTTCTGTTCAACGGCTATTCAACAATTTCCCTTGGCTACGCCGGGCTTTGCGAGTGCGTGCGGTACATGAAAGGCAAACCGCATACAGATCCTGCCGCAACACCGTTTGCGCTTGAAATAATGCGCTACATGAACAAAAAATGCGCAGAATGGCGCGACCAGACAAACATCGCGTTCAGTCTTTACGGAACACCGCTTGAATCAACAACGTATAAATTTGCAAAAGCATTAAAACGAAGATTCGGCGAGATTTCCGGCGTAACTGATAAAAACTACATAACAAACAGTTACCATGTTCACGTAACAGAACCGATTGACGCATTTGAAAAACTTACATTTGAAAGCCAGTTCCAGGAACTTTCTCCGGGCGGCGCAGTAAGCTATGTTGAAGTTCCGAACATGGAGCAGAACATTCCGGCAGTAATGGCAGTTTTGCAGCACATTTACGAAAACATAATGTATGCCGAACTGAACACAAAATCAGACTGCTGCCAGCTATGCGGCTATTCTGGAGAAATTCAGGTAGTAGAAGACAGCGACGGAAAACTTATCTGGAAATGTCCGCAGTGCGGAAACACCGACCAGGCGACAATGAACGTCGCACGCCGAACCTGTGGATACATAGGAACGCAATACTGGAACCAGGGACGAACCCAGGAAATAAAGGAACGAGTTCTTCACTTGTAGTTCAAAATTTAAAAGGGCGGACAATGCTTCGCCCAATTTTGAAGGTTTTTATGTTTTACGGCACAATAAAAAAAATCGATGTCGCCAATGGCGAAGGAGTGCGGGTCTCGCTTTTTGTAAGCGGCTGCCGCAATCATTGCCCGGGTTGCTTTCAACCGCAGACATGGGATTTTAACTTCGGCACAGAATTTACAGAAGAAACACAGAACGAAATAATAAAAGCGCTTGAACCGGCTTTTGTGCAGGGATTTTCACTTCTTGGCGGCGAACCATTTGAGCCGGAAAACCAGAAGGTTCTTGCGCCATTTTTAAAGAAACTAAAAGAACTTTACCCGAACAAAGACATCTGGTGCTGGACCGGTTACGTTCTTGAAAATGACCTCAGAAAAAACTGCCGCAAATACGTTTCCGGATACACAGAACTTATGCTGAACTGCATAGATATACTTGTAGACGGACCGTTTATCCAGGAAAAGAAAAACCTTATGCTGCGCTTCCGCGGCTCAGAAAACCAGCGGCTTCTCCACCTTAAAAATGGAGAAGTTACAAAAACAGAATGAACAACTAAAAAAGCGCCGGAATATAACCTCCGGCGCTCCGAATAAATTTATTTTTTTCCAGCGATAATTTCTTTAGCGCGGTTCATTGCGCTTTCAATATTGTCAAAAATATTTTCGCGTCCGATTTTATCAGCCATTCCGGTTTTTTCAAAAAGAATGTACGGCTGCGTATGTATTCCGGAAATCACAATCTTTACTCCGCGCCTGTCGCAGGCAGCCTTGCACTGCTCAAGAGCCTGAACACCGCCGGCATCAAGGTAAATTGTATTTCTCATAAGAATCACAAGAACATCGAATTCCGCTCCTGCCCGCTCAACCGCAAGCTCAAATTTTCTTACGGTAGCAAAAAACAGCGGGCCTTCAATTTCGTAGACAACCGCACCAGCCGGAACATTAATCTGCTCCTCAGTTCCGTTTCCTGTAATTCCAGAGACAATCGTATTCCTTTTTTCCTGAACTTCGCTTACATCTATCATCTTTTTTATAAAGAAGAACGCGGCAAACATCAGCCCAATTCCAATCGCATAGGTCAGATCCACAAAAACCGTTATAAAAAAGGTGACCAGAAGAACTGTAATATCAGATTTCTGACCTTTTAAAAGTTTTCTTATTGAAGGAATTCCTGCCATATTCCATGCAACGCTCATAAGCACCGCCGCAAGAGCTGCCATCGGAATATATTCAACATATTTTCCAAAAAGCATCATTATCAAAAGCAGGACAACCGCATGAACGATTCCTGCAACAGGAGTTCTTCCGCCATTATTAATGTTTGTAGCAGTGCGCGCAATCGCTCCGGTAGCCGGAAGTCCGCCGAACAAAGGACTTGCGATGTTTGCAATTCCCTGGCCAATCAATTCATTATTTGAATCATGCTTTGTACCAAGCATGCCATCTGCGACAACAGCAGACAGAAGCGACTCAATGGCAGCAAGAACGGCAATTGAGCAGGCTGTTGGAAAAACAGTTTTTACCGTAGAAAGACTAAAATCAGGCAGCGCAGGCTTTGGAAGTCCGATCGGAATTGAATAGCGGTCTTTTATAATGTCAGCATGCCACGCAGGATTGTCCCCGGCAAAATGAGAGACAATAAGATTTACCAAGGTTGCAATAACAATCACAATCAAAGAACCCGGAATCTTTTTTGTAACTTTAGGCCACAAAAATATAACAGCAAGGCACAGAACAGCCATGCCGAATGAATAAAAATTCAACGTCTTAAAAGACGCGGCATACACAAGAATCTTTCCGGCAAAAGTTCCTGGCATCTTCAAGTATTCAGTTCCCATGACTTCAAGCGGAAACTGCGGATGAAGCCCAAAAAAGTCACCGATTTGCCCGGTTGCAATCGTAACGGCAATTCCAGCGGTAAAACCAACGACAATTGTATACGGAATGAATTTTACAAGTCCGCCAAGCTTAAAAACGCCAAGAAGAATAAGCATAACGCCGGCAAGAACAGTGGCGGTAGCAAGGCCGCCCACACCAAGATTAGGATTATTGACAATCGCATAAATTATTACGGTAAAAGCGCCGGTAGGACCACCAATCTGACAGCGTGTTCCTCCAAAAGCCGCAATACAAAAACCTGCAATAATGGCAGTGTAAAGCCCTGTTTCAGGACTACAGCCGCTGGCAATGGCAAACGCAATAGAAAGCGGCAGCGCGACAATTCCAACAATCACGCCCGCAATAAAGTCTGTTAAAAACTGTTTTCCGCTATAAGTTTTCAGCGTACTCAACAACTCTGGCTTATACATTAAATGCTCCAAAAATAAGTGATATGACAAAGTACATCTTTTTGTCATATTGAGCAAGAAGAAAAACTAGATACAAAACTTCAGATTGAATGTATTGTAAAAACTTCCGACACACAAGTTTTGTCAAGAAATAAAAAATCCTATATACTGAACTGTATGAATTACCGTTGTCCTAGATGTCAGAAGAAAGGCGATTTTTGCCTTTGCAAGTATACTAAAGAAGTTGATTCTGGAATAAAATTTGTGCTTTTAATGCATCCAAAGGAAGTAAAGAAAAACCGGACTGGAACTGGCTGGATTACAAGAATTTCTTTGAAGGACTGCGAAATTCTGGAAGGGCTGGATTTTTCAAAAAACAAACGGCTGAATGAACTTTTAACTGACAGCCGGTATTATCCGGTTCTGCTGTACCCCGGAGAAGATGCCTGGAACGCGGAAAAACCAGGTTTTAAGGAAGAAATCAACGGCCGCACAGTCCTTGCAATCATAATCGATGCGACATGGTTCTGCAGCCGTAAAATCATTCAGCGCAACCCAGACCTGCTTAAACTTCCAAAAATCACTTTTGCCGGCGAATACCGTTCAATTTTTACGTTCAAAAAAGAACCGCGGCCGGAATACGTTTCAACAATAGAAACCTGCTACTATTTAATAAAGGAATTCCAAAAAATCGGACTTGCAAACCAAGATGCGGATCCAGAACCGCTCATGAATGTATTCAAGCAAATGATAAAAAATCAAATCCAGGCAGAAAACGAGCGCATACTTGGACTTCGGCCGGACATCCACGGCTGCGACGCAAAATACACAAAATTAAAGGAAATTCCTAATTTTTAAAAGGAAGAACGCCTTCTGGCTCAAACTCACCATTCATCGCTCCAAACATTGCTTCCAGAGTATAGCCGCTCCAGCTGTAGCCAAGCAAAATTTCTTCCGCCCAGTCAAGTCCGAATGAATATGTCGGCGTCATAATAGAAAAAACAACGACCTTTTTTCCTTTGTCCTTCAGTTGAGCGGCAATTTTCGCACTGCGCTGGTTTGCCACAAGGAACACAATCGTATCGTATGAATCATAAATTTTAAGGATATTTTCACTCATCCATGCGGTTTCGTTGGGACCCAATTCATAGCTGAATTTAAATTCGCCCGAATTCGGATAACGCTTTTTTCCGGCGGAAAAAAATTCCGGCAAAGAGCCGCACAGAAGCACGCGCCCCGCCTTTTCCCCGGCAAAAGACTCTTGTGATTTTTTGTAAAAGGTAATTGAACGGCAGGCCTGCTGAATAAAAAATTTATCGCCTTCCCTGTCAGGAATATAACGTCCGATTGCAGAAGCCTCCGGATAAAGCGGCGCCGCATTATCACTTTTAAAATATTCCAGCTTTGCCTTTATAACCCGAAAAGCAGCGTCTTTTACACGCAATTTAAAACTTTCATCAGTTTTCATGGAATCAAGGTTTGAAGTCCAAAGATTTTCCCCAAGCCTTGCAGTTGTAGAAGAAATAACAATATCGTTTCCTGCTTCAATCGCCATTTTAAAAGCCGCGGAAACAGAACCTGCATACATTGTAGCACCGTTCATCATCATGTCATCCGTGATAATCAAGCCTTCATAACCCATCTGATTTCTTAACAGCTCAGTTAAAAAGTATTTTGAAAGGCTGGCCGGCGCACCGGTTTTGTCAATCTGCGGAAAACTCAAATGCCCGGACATTACGGCAGGCACTTTTTCCCTTATAAGATACTCAAAAGGAACCAGCTCACGGTTTTTTAAAGTTTTCCAGTCAATATCAATTTCAGGAAGATTTATATGCGAGTCATAGCTTGTGTCGCCGTGCCCGGGAAAATGCTTTACGGTTGGAATAACACCAGCGGAGATACTGCCGTTAGCCCATGCCGCGCCAAGAATTCCAGCGCGCTCAGGGTCATCTCCAAAGGAACGTGTTCCGATGATTGTTGAATCATGATTTGAAAAAAGATCGACAGCCGGGGCAAAATTCATATTTATTCCAAGAGCTTTAATTTCCCGGCTGATGTAATAGGCAGAGCACCATGCGTCGACAGGAAATCCGCCCGCACCGATCGCCATATTTCCCGGTGTAACAGCGGTCTTTCCTTTTACATGGCGAATCCAGCCGCCTTCCTGATCGGTCGCGACAAAAAGCGGAATCTTAAAACGTCTGGAAGTCGCGCTTCTTTGCAGCGAAGAAATTGACTTTGCCACAAGGTTTATGTCGTCTGTGTTCCACCCGAATACCTTTACGCTTCCCAGACCACGGCCGCCAACCCACTGAAACAGAAGGTTGTCTGGCTCTGCGCCTGCCCAGCCAAACATAAGAATCTGACTGAGCAGCTCTTCATCAGACATACGGTTCACAATAAATTCCGCAAGCTCTTCATTTGGAAAATCGCTCCAAAAATTTGCATTTTCAGGAATTTGCGCCTGACAGAACAAAAATCGGCAAAAAAATGCAGTAAAGAGCATTGCAAAAAATCTTTTCATAATTCTATAATTTTACACAAAAAAAACATGATTCTCAACACTTAGCAGAAATTAGAGGAATTTTAATAAAAGGTTCAGTTTCTAGTTTAAGATGTGGCAAGGATAGCAGGGGCGGCGGAGCCGTTCCAAAGCGCAGCGAAGGAATGGAGCGGCAGCGCAACCCCGAATAGCCTGTTTTTTGGTAGTTTGCGACCAGCAAACGGACAAAAAGCCACCCAAAATATAAAAATTCAGAAACCCGGCATTCTGGTTTATTCCGCCAAAATCTTTGTAATTTCGGCGATGTATTGTGTATGCAAATCGTCTGTGGGATACCACTTTTTATAAAGTTCTTTATCCAGAAACGCTGATTCCGGCACAATCTGCTCATAAAGCTTTTTGCATTCAAGCACAAGGCGGCTTTCCTTAAAATACGGGAAAACTCCGTCGTGCTCAACAGAAAGACCGGTTTCCTTTACCTTGTCAAAATCCCTGCCGGACTTTGAGCCGCAAAAATTATAGACATCACGCATTTCAGACGGAAGAACACAGAGCGTAAAAGTTTCGCCGCTATCCAGATATGTCTTTGTAAAGCGCGACTGACGGATAAAAATATTCACAACCGGCTTTCCCCACATAACGCCAACCTGCCCCCAGGAAGCGGTAAGCATATTCACACGTTTTTCTTTTTCAGCGACAACAAGAAGCCAGTCACTGCCGATAAGTTTAAATGGATTTTCAGATAATTCTTCAGGTTTTATTTCTTTCATGGTTATATAATAAAAGAAAAATGAAAAAAAATGAACACAGCGCCGACACAGGCAATCGTGGAGAAATACGGAAGAATTAAAAATTTTCAGAATAAAAGGGCGTTGCGGGATGTGCCCGCTGGAAAGGGAAGGCGAAAAATAAAACCAGGCTGGTTTAGATTTTCTAAAGCAGCCTGGTTTTTGTTTTGAGCCGAGGGAAAGGCTTTTCCCCCTGCCTGATTATGCGTTCTCAGAGTTAAAAGTCGGGAAGCGCTTGAAATAGTCTTTTGTTGTGCGCGCCGCAACTCCGCTCAAGAGTATAAGAGCAATACAGTTTGGCCATGCCATAAGAGCGTTTGTAATATCCGCGATTGTCCATACCTGGCTGATTGTCATATAAGGTCCGATAGCGACCGCAATTATGTAGATTACGCGGTAAATCATAACGAGTTTCATTCTGCCGTTTGAAAGATATTCAAGACAGCGTTCTGAATAATAGTCCCATCCAAGGATTGTTGTGAACGCGAAGAAAACAAGACAAATCATAAGAAGGAACTGAACCGAACGTCCGTCGCCGCCAAGTACGCTGTTGAACGCCGCAGAAGTGAGCTCTATGCCCTTAAGGGTTTCGCCGGCAGCATTTTCAGGAAGGACAAATACTCCGTTGTTTGCAAATGCTATTACAATAGAAAGACCTGTCATTGTGCAGACGATAATGGTATCAATAAAAGTTCCTGTCATAGAAACAAGTCCCTGGGCAACCGGCTCTTCTACTTTTGCAGAGGAAGCGGCGATTGCCGCAGAACCAAGTCCGGCTTCGTTAGAGAAAATTCCGCGGGCAATACCTTTCTGCATTGCGACAATCACAGAGCCTACGATACCGCCGGTAACAGCCCTTGGCGCAAACGCCGCCTTAAAGATAAGCGCAAATGCGGCAGGAATCTTTGTAGCATTCATAACAAGAACGCTGATTCCAAGGAAAACGTAAAGAATCGCCATAAACGGCACGATAACCTGAGCAACCCTAGAAATTCTCTGAAGACCGCCGATAATTACAAGCGCGACAAAAATTGTAACCAGAGCGCCGGCAATTACAGTCGCCCATGAATAGTCGTTTCCGAAGAGATTGAACGCGACATGAGCCGTTTCCGGGTCAAAGGCATTTTTTACCGCAGAGGCAATACCATTAATCTGAGTGAACGTTCCGATTCCGAAAAGTCCTACGCAAACTCCAAAAATCGCAAAAAGCACGGCGAGCCATTTCCACGAAAAACCTGTCCGCTCTTTCAATCCTTTTTCAATTGTATAAAAAGGTCCGCCAAGAACGTGACCGTCAGCCATGTGCTCACGATATTTAACGGAAAGCATACATTCAGTGTATTTTGTAGCAATTCCCACAAGAGCCGCAGCCCACATCCAGAAAAGCGCGCCTGGTCCGCCGGCCGCAATGGCTGTAGCGACACCTACGATATTTCCTGTTCCGATTGTCGCAGAAAGAGCCGTGCAGAGGGCTCCAAAACTAGAAACCTCGCCTTTTCCGTCGTCAGACTTCCGGAAAATTGATTTTAATGCGCGTCCCAGCTTGTGAAACTGCATACCATGAAGACGGATTGTCAAAAGCAATCCAGTTACAAGAATCAGGATGATTGTCGGAAGACCCCAGACAATTGCATCAATCTTGTTGATAATTGTGTCGAACAACATTTTGCTTGTCCTTTAAAAAAAATAAGAGCGAAAACACGGAAACCGCATTTCGCTCTCCAAAGAGTATGACAAGATTTCTTTAGCCCTGTCCCTTATGCCTGAGATATCGGTTTTTATAACCTTAACCCTTCGGCGTCCCGCATAAAAACGAGAACTCTCCAGAGAATCGCCGTTACAGTAACGCTGCCGGCGACACAATAGAATATCACTAAGAAAATGTCCGCGTCAACTGATTTTTTGCTGATTTTTAAGGCATAGCCGTGCAAAACAAAGCAAAAAAAGATATTTTCTGCAACCATTCCTAAAAAAAATGTGTCTAAATATTTTTAAAAATTATTTTTTTCTATGGAATTTATGATAGAATTTAAGTATACTGACAAAAATACAAAAAGTGTCAATCTGGCAGAAAAATAAGAAGGAAAAATATGTACCCGACAATTCCACAGATGCTATATGAAAAGGCAAAAAATTCACCAAACGCAGCGCTTCAATATTCAAAAAACAGCAAAGGTGTTTTCCAGCCTGTAACTTATGCAGAATTTGCAGAATCAGCGCTGAATTTCGGGGCAGGACTTGTTTCGCTGGGCGCAAATCCCGGCGAGCACATAGGATTAATCGCCGACAACCGAAAAGAATGGCTCGTTTCATCCGTCGGAATAATGTCCGCGGGCTGCTGCGACATCCCTAGAGGAAGCGAAGCGACCGTAAAGGACTTGTCGTACATTTTAAGTTTTGCAGGATGCAGAATAATCGTCGTAGAAAACAGCTCAAGCTACGGAAAAATTGTGGAATGCCGCTCAGAGCTGAAAGATTTGGAGCACATAGTTGTAATCGACAAAAAAAACGTTGACACCGAGGCGGCAGGCGTAAAAGTTCTTTCCTACGACGAAGTTATAAGCCTTGGAAAAGAATACAGAAACTTAAACCCCGGAAAAATTGAAGAAACCGTAAAAAACGGAAAAGAAGACGACACCGCGACAATCATCTTTACATCAGGAACAACAGGAACTCCAAAAGGAGTTGAGCTGCTGCACAAAAATTTCATGTGCCAGATTGAAGGAATTTCCGAAACCCTGAACTTAAAGCCGGGGGACAAAACCCTTTGCGTGCTTCCTGTATGGCACGTTTACGAGCGTGAAATGGAATATTATTACATGGCAAAAGAAATCGCCATGTGCTATACAAAACCTGTTCCGAGCATGATTCTTTCTGACTTCAAGAAAATCAACATCTCTTTCCTTGCCTGTGTTCCAAGAATCTGGGACGCGCTTTACAAGCAGATTGAAAAAAACGCGACAGAAAAATCGTCATGCAAAAAAGTGCTGTTCAAAATATGCATCGGAGCTGTAACAACGCGGCGCTGGATGATAGATATAATAATGGGAAGAAACCTTCAGTTCAAAAAGCCGCTCTGGCTTCTTACAGTTCTGAACAAATGGCTTTACATTCCATGTTTCTTCCTTTTGCCGCTAAGAGCATTCGGAAACTTTATGTTCTTTGCAAAAGCGCGGGCGGTTTTTGGAAGCAGCTTTAAGCTCGGAATGAGCGGCGGCGGCGCGCTGGCGCCAAAACTCGACAGATTCTTTAACTCAACCGGCATAAGGCTCGTGGAAGGATTCGGACTTACAGAAACCGCTCCGATAATCTGCATAAGAAACCCGAAAAAACCTGTCATGGGAACAATCGGAAAGGCGATGCCGTACAACGAGATAAAAGTTGTAGACAGATTCGGTGTTGAATGCGCTCCGGGCCAGATGGGAGTTCTTTATGTACGCGGCGACAACGTGATGAAAGGCTATTACAAACAGCCTGAGCTTACGGATTCTGTCATAAAGGAAGGCTGGTTTAACACCGGCGACCTTGTAGTTCTTTCCAGAAAGGGCGATTTAATGGTGAAAGGGCGCGCAAAAGACACGATAGTTCTGCGTTCCGGCGAAAACGTAGAGCCGCTTCCAATAGAAAACAAGCTTGTGGAATCTCCGTATATTGCGCAGGCTGTAATCGTCGGGCAGGATAAAAACCATCTTGGAGCTCTTCTTATTCCAAAAAAAGAAAACATACTGGAATACGCAAAATCCAACAACCTTAATACTGAAAGCATGGGCACGCTCTTAAAAAGCGGCGAAATAAAAAACCTGATAAATTCAGAACTGGAACGCCTTATAACGCCAAAAAACGGATTCAAGCCTTTTGAAAAAGTCAGCTCGTTCTGTTTTTTGGAGCGACAGTTCGAACCAGGAACAGAACTTACCGCAAAAGGAACAGTAATCAGAAGCAAGGTAAATGAACTTTATAAATGGCAAATCGCCTCTATGTTCAGCGATTCTGTAATAGCGCAAAGCCTTTCAGGATTAAGCAGCCTTACCGGAAACATCGCAGACAACCTAAAAGACTTAAGCTCCGTAAAGAATGTAATCCTTGAAAAAATTCCAGGAATAAAAAAAGAAAGCGAAAAATAAATGCCGCCCCCGTCGCAAGCGGGGGTCATTTTTTTTCCTGCAAATTAAATTCAACCTGTTAAATAAAAAAGGCTGCCCCGGAAATCTCCGTAAGGCAGCCTTTTTACTATATCAACTTAATTAAGCCTTAAGCTTTCTTTGATGTAGATTTTTTTGCAGAAGATTTTGATTCTTCCAAAGGTCTTGCAACTTTTTTCAAGTGCCAGATATCTTTTACATAATCTTCAATAGTTCGGTCTGAAGAAAATTTACCGGCATTCGCGATATTCTTCAAGCAAGCCTTTGCCCATGCCTTTTTGTCCGCATAAAGCTTTTCAGCATCGTTCTGGGCACGGCAATAATCATCAAAATCAGCAAGGACATAATAAACATCCGCGCGGTTTCCTTCAATTCCGTAAACCAGAGAATCATAAAGCTCCCTGAACAACTGATGAGTAGGATCATAAGTTCCGTCAATAAGCTGGTTGAGAACCTTTGCCAATCCAGGATTTCTTTCAATATAATCCTGAGGATTGTAACTGTGCGCTTCCTCAATCTTCTTGATTTCATCGGTAAGAAGACCAAAGATAAACGCATTTTCTTTTCCGGCTTCCTCAACAATCTCGATATTCGCGCCGTCCATTGTTCCCATTGTCAGGGCTCCGTTGCACATAAACTTCATGTTTGAAGTACCAGAAGCTTCAAGGCCGGCTGTAGAAATCTGCTCTGAAAGGTCTGCCGCAGGGAAAATCTTTTCCGCAACAGAAACGCGGTAGTTTTCAACAAAAACAACGTGAAGCCTGTCGTTTACGCGGCGGTCATTGTTGATTCTTTCCGCAACAGTATTGATAAGCTTTATGATTGCCTTTGCACGGCGGTAACCAGAAGCCGACTTCGCGCCAAAAATATAAGTCTTTTTCGCTGGCTTATACTTAGGATCGTCAAGCATCTTGTTGTAAACGTACATAACGTGAAGAATATTCATCAGCTGACGCTTGTACTCGTGCAAGCGTTTTACCTGTACGTCGAAAATCGACTCCGGATCAATAAGCTCATTCTGAGTATTTTTAAGATATTCAGCAAGGCGACGCTTGTTTTCTTCCTTAATAGACATAAGCTCCTTAAGGGATTTTTCATCGTCAAGATATTTTTCAAGCCCCTTGAGCTTTGTAAGGTCTTTTTCCCAGCCATGACCGATTCTTTCAGTAATAAACGCAGAAAGCTCCGGATTTGCGCTGCACAGCCAGCGGCGCTGAGTAATACCGTTTGTCTTGTTATTAAACTTTTCAGGATACAGCTCATACCAGTCGTGGAGCTCTTTTTCCTTAAGAAGTCTTGTGTGAAGCTCAGCAACACCGTTTACACTGAAGCTTGCATGAATTGCAAGCCATGCCATATAAACTTTTCCGTTGTTGATGATAGCCATTCTTCCCTGACGAGCATAGTCGTTAGAATATTTTGAAGAAAGTTCTATCATAAACCTGCGGTTGATTTCTTCTACAATCTGATAAATTCTAGGAAGAAGTCCGCGGAAAATTTCAATCGGCCACTTTTCAAGCGCTTCCGCAAGAATTGTGTGGTTTGTGTACGCAAATGTATGTGTAACAACATCCCAAGCGTCATCCCAGCCGACATTGTATTCATCCATAAGAATGCGCATAAGTTCAGGAATTGCTACAACCGGATGGGTATCGTTCAACTGGATTACATGGAGCTCCGCAAATTTGCTGAAGTCTGTTCCATGATCAGAAACATAGTGGCGAACCAAATCCTGCAAAGAAGCAGAACTGAAGAAATACTGCTGCTTCAAGCGGAGAGTTTTTCCAGAAGGACCTGAATCATTCGGATACAAAACCGCAGAAACATTCTCCGCGCTGTTCTGACGTTCAACCGCGCGGTTATATTCCATATTATTGAAAAGCTGCAAATCAAATCCATTTGGAGAAGATGCCTGCCACAAGCGGAGAGTATTTACAGTACCAGTTCCATATCCAACGATAGGCATATCATAAGGAGTCGCTGTAACTTCCTCCGCGTTCTCAACATAATAGCGGTCGCGGCCATCAGGAGTTTTTCCATAAGCGATGTTTCCGCCGAATTTTACCGTAACAGCCAGATCAGAACGCTTGATTTCCCAAGGATCGCGGTGAGCAAGCCAGTTGTCAGGATATTCAACCTGATAGCCGTTCTCAATTCGCTGTTCAAACATTCCATAGCGGTAGCGGATTCCATATCCGTGTCCCGGATAATCCAAAGTTGCAAGAGAATCAAGGAAGCACGCCGCAAGACGGCCAAGACCACCATTACCAAGACCTGCGTCCGGCTCCTGGTCTTCAACCATGTTGTAGTCAATGTTCATTCCCTTAAGAACTTTTTTTACATCATCTAAAATTCCTGCATTGATAAGGTTGTTGCTCAAAGCCCGACCCATTAAGAATTCTGCAGATAAGTAATACAACTGCTTTGTAGGTTTCTTTTCATATTCCTGGCGAGTTGCCATCCAGTTATCCATGATAACTTCAAGCGCAGATGCTGAAACTGCATCAAAAAGATCATGTTTATTTGCCTGCGAAATATCTTTACCGTATTGTCTCTTAAGTCGACCTTCAAGATTTTCCTTAAATTTTGCGGCATCAAATTTCATTTAAAATAACCTCCACGGTATTTTTAACTGTGTTAAAGAGTACACAGAATCACAAGATTTTTCAATTGGAATTCTTAAAATATCAGATTATTTAGTCAAAATGCAGGGCTTTACATGAATCCGCGGATTGAATAAGCGGAAAGAAAAATCAAGAAACGAGCGGCGACCGGGACATTCCGATAGATAAGCTTAGCCTGATACCCTGCAAGTACGAAAGCTTTGCCATCCACCGGACTGACGCGGTTTTCTGAAAGTTCATTCCGCTGAATTTATAAAACCCGATATTCTGGCTATTTAACCTTAACTTCGAGTTTTTTTGCAAATTATGAAAAAACGCTCTCGGCAGATTTCCAATTTGCTCAGATGGATTTGGCTCGAATTCGGGTGCTCCGCACTTTAATTAATTCAATCGCCAAAAATCTTCTCAAATTGCAAATCTGCCTGCGCTTTTATTCTTTTTACAAAAAACCCGATATTCTGGCTATTTAGCAATCAATATCACAAAACTTCCCGAAGGCAAAACATAGCGCTGCTGCTCCTGAAGAACAGTCTCCTTTCCGCAGTCAACAAAACCTTCGTCTCCCGCTACAGAAGTATCCGCCACATAATACCATTTTTTTCCTTTAGGAAGGGTCGGCAGAGTTATCGTAACATCGTAAATATCAGTGTTTCCGGCAACATAAAAATCATTATCAGGCTCTCCGCGTTCACCGACGACAGATGCGCCGACAAGCTTAAAGCTCAAGAAACGCTTCATATTCGACCAGTCAGGATTTTTTCCGCTGGCATCATACCATTCAATTTCCATCTTTGAACCGGAAAAGAATTTTTTGCGCCTGAAAACAGGATGCATCTTTCTTAACTGGATTGCCTTTCTTGTGAAATTAAAAAGCTCCTGGTTTTTCTTTTCAAGGTTCCAGTTGACCCACGAGATTTCGTTGTCCTGGCAGTAAGCATTGTTGTTTCCCATCTGGGTCCTGCGGAACTCATCGCCGGCGGCGAACATCGGAACTCCCTGCGAAACCATAAGGCAAACCATAAAATTCTTAAGCTTTTTAAGGCGCAGCGCCTCAATCTTCGGATTTACGGTGACACCTTCATAGCCGTGATTATAGCAGTTGTTGTCATCAGAACCATCCCGGTTGTTCTCGCCGTTTTCATCATTGTGCTTTCCGTTGTAGCTTACAATATCGTTCATTGAAAAACCGTCATGGCAGCTTACAAAATTAACGGAACTGTCCGGATTTTTTCCCGAATGGCCGTACAAATCCGAGCTTCCGGCAAGCCTTGTGGCCGCGGCGGTAGCAACGCCCTCGTCTCCGCGGATAAACCTTCTTATATCATTTCTGTAACGGTCGTTCCATTCGCTCCATCTTCCGCCCGGAAAACCGCCGACAAGGTAACCGCCGCCGCAATCCCACGGCTCTGCAATTATTTTTGAGCGGCAAAGAACCGCATCCTCGGAAATGGCGTTTGTAAGAAACGGAAAATTCTGCATATAGGACTTCTGGTCGCGGCAAAGGGCAGCGGCAAGGTCAAAACGGAATCCGTCCACGTGCATCTCGCTTACCCAATAACGAAGGCTGTCCAGAATAAATTTAGTTGAAACAGGATGAGCCGCATTCACCGTATTTCCGCACCCCGAAAAATTGTGATAGTACTGCTTTTCATTTTCAGGAAGCATATAATAAGTTGAATTTTCAAGTCCACGGAAACTGAATGTATAGCCATGCTCGTTGCCTTCCGCCGTATGGTTGTAGACCACATCAAGTATAATTTCTATTCCGGCTTTATGAAGCTCGCGTACAAGAGTCTTAAACTCCCGCACAGAAGCCCCCGGCGTACGGTCAAAAGCATAGGTTGTTTTAGGCGCAAAAAAACCGATTGTACTGTAGCCCCAGTAATTTGAAAGCAGTTCTCCTGTCTTTGGATTTATATTTCCATTTTCATGCTCATCAAATTCAAAAACCGGCAGCAGTTCAACGGTGGTAATCCCAAGGTTTTTCAGATAAGGAATTTTTTCTATAAAGCCCTTGTATGTTCCCGGCGCGCTGACTTCCGAAGTCAAAGAAGCCGTGTATCCTTTAAGATGCGTCTCGTAAATAACGGACTCGCTCATAGGATAATTCAAAGGCTTGTCTCCCTGCCAGTCAAAATCAGAATCATCAACCACAACGCACTTTGGAAAATTCGACAAGTCAGAAAGCTTTCCGTTTTCTATTCCGGCAAGACCAAGCTCGCGCTGGCGGTTATATGACTGAAAAACCGAGCCTTGGGAAAACGCCTTCGCGTAAGGATCAAAAAGATATTTATTAAAGTTGAACCTGTGTCCCTTCGGCGGATTATACGGACCGTCAACCCTATAAAGATAAAGAGTTCCAGCTGAAAGTCCTTCGACAAAAATATGCCAAATGCTTCCGGTCTTGTTTTTCACAGAATCAAAATCTATTGAAAAAGACGGTTGCTTTGCATCGGCTGAATCGAACAAATCCAGAACAACTCTCTCTGCGTTTTTGCTGTATAATGCAAAATTAACACCGTTTCCTGATGGAGTTGCACCAAGTATTTCAGGACGGCCTTCAGAAATCTGACCTACGTTCATATTTGCTTAGTCTAACACAAATACAGCGCGATTTCCACAAAAAATAACACAAAAAATGAGGCAAAATTTATTCAGGAATGAGTCTTGTTATGGTATTGTCGTGCTGCCGCCAGTTTTTATCAACCTTAACCTGAAGATCCAAATCGACCTTGAATGGAAAAACCTCGTGTATCTTTGAAATGGAAGCCATGCGAATCTGCTTTATCATAGCCGCGCCCTTGCCAATAACCATTCCTTTCTGGCTTTCGCGTTCAACGCAGATAAAAGCCCTTACCCAAATTTTTCCGTTATTTCCACGCTGCTCCAAATCTGCGACACTGACATAAAGGCAATGCGGCAGCTCCTGCTGAAGGCGGTTTATAGCCTCGCCGCGGACAATTTCGCTTATTCTGAACGCAATATCCTGATCTGTATAGACATCCTCTGTGTAAAGCGCCGGCGCTACCGGAGAAACAGAGTAAAGCGCTCGAAGAACCTCGTTTATTCCGGAATCGTTTTTTGCCGACATCTCAAGAATCCGCTCCTCAGGAAGCCCAGGCAGATAAAGACTTACAAATTCCCTGGATTTTTTAACTTTTGAATCGCCCGCATCTATTTTATTTAGCGCGACCACAAGATTTTCAATGTATTTAGAAGCAAGAAACGCGTTCATTTTCTCTTCATCGCCAGGCTCGCGGGTTGTATCAATAACATAAAGAATACAGTCCGCGCCCTCCAGAGTTTCCTCCGTAACAGATTTTAGACGCAGATTCAGTTTTTTCTCCGAATCATGATAGCCGGGCGTGTCAACAAAAACCAGCTGGCCAAGCGAAGTGTTCACAATTCCGCGTATTGCGTTTCTTGTTGTCTGAGGAACAGGAGAAACAATTGAAACCGGCTCCTGGCAGGCTGTGTTTATAAAAGTAGATTTTCCAGCCGAAGGGCGGCCAAGAATCGCGACAAGCGCAGTTTTTTCCCCTATTCCTGAATTTTCAGGTCCGTCATAATTTGCAATCTGATTTTTGTCTTCCATAATGACGTTATTTTAACAGAAAATTTTGGATGAATAAAGGGAGCGGACAAACAAAGACAGGCGCAATCTACGGCACAAGGCATTTTCCGCACGAATAAAAAAAATCAGGCGGATTTTTAGAGGACAAAAAAAAGCCTGCGCCTTGGACATTGCGCAGACTTTAGTCATTTTTACACGAATCCGAAGCTCGAACCGTTAGAAGTTTTCGCTAAGCTTTTCAAAGTAGCTCTGAGGATGCGCGCAAACTGGACAAACCTTAGGAGCTTCTTTTCCTACGCATACGTGGCCGCAGTTTCTGCAAACCCAGATTGCATCGCCTTCACTGCTGAACACAAGCTTGTCCTCAACATTTTTAAGCAATTTTCTGTAGCGTTCCTCGTGGTGCTTTTCAATTTTTCCGACACCTTCAAACATCTTTGCAATCTGCTCAAAACCTTCCTCGCGGGCGGTTTTTGCAAATTCATCGTACATATCAGTCCATTCGTAGTTTTCGCCGTCTGCGGCAGCCTTAAGGTTTTCAGAAGTATTTCCTATTCCTCCCAAAAGCTTAAACCACAACTTAGCGTGCTCTTTTTCGTTATTCGCAGTCTCTTCAAAAATTGCGGCAATCTGCTCGTATCCTTCTTTTTTTGCAACGCTGGCAAAATAAGTGTACTTGTTCCTAGCCTGAGATTCGCCAGCAAATGCTGTCTGCAAGTTTTTCTCTGTTTTTGATCCCTTCAAATCCATCGTCGTTCTCCTTAAGTCAAGATTTTTCTATATTTTTGCATGACGGACAAATCCCTGTAAAAATAAGGTTATGCCCTTCAACCAAAAATCCCTTTAATTCCATTTCCTTGACGGCTTCCTTCATCTCCACAGAAACAGATTCCGGAACATCAAACATTTTTCCGCATACTGAACAGTTAAAATGATAATGCTCCCTGACCGTACTGTCAAAATGATCCGCGCCGTTCGGAACACAGATTTTCAGAATATAATTATTGTCCGCAAGAAAATTCAAATTTCTGTAAACAGTTCCGCGGCTTATGCGTGAATCTGATTTTCTCGCAATCTCGTAGATTTCATCAGCTGTAGGGTGAGTAAAATTCCCTGTCATCAGGTCAAGAATCAATTTCCGCTGATTCGTATTTCTTTTCTTCATGAAATTTTCCTTTTTCTCTACCGTACATCTGATATTATAAATGATTTTTTTGTTTTGTAAATAGTAATAAGTCCTATTAGCAAATATTTTCTTTCTTTTTTTAACATTTGCCAGTATCTTTATTGCAAGGTATTTTGAGTTTTAGGTTGAATATCGAGTTTTTTTTCAAAAAGAATAAAAGCGCAGGCAGATTTGCAATTTGTGAAGATTTTTGGCGATTGA
>OCKZ01000011.1_pt1 | contig 71345 bp, 63 predicted proteins | sample 1495951 | NCBI WGS metagenome assembly OCKZ01 (sample SAMN03418277, study PRJEB22391) | human gut metagenome | biome: human-gut; feature: organic feature; material: feces | host: Homo sapiens | place: Tanzania | collected 2013-01 | reverse complement strand
AAGGTTCGTAGCCGACAGCGGGTCAAGCCCGCTGCGGTACAACCAGTTGTTAGGCTCACACGCCACTGGCGTGGTAATTGGAGAAGATATAAAAATGAATTCTAAAAATATTATTATTTTTGATGAAAGTAAATTTGGAAATGGCTCTTTATTTTGTTTTGTGGGATTAGTATATAAAGATACTGGTATATTTAATAAAATTGAAAATGAGTTACAACAAATCAAAGGAAAAGGGGATGTCCCAAAAGTATCTTTTCTGTCATTTTCGGGCTTGACCTGAAAATCTAAATGCATATATTGCAATCATTTAGAGATTGTCGTATCAAGTACGACAATGACATTTAGACCTTATTAGACATCCCCATCATAATTTTGAATTAAAGGGAAATAATATAGGTAAAACTATTTCTAAAAATACAAAAAAACTTCTTGATGAATTATTTATAATTCTAAAAAAACATTTTTTAATAAATGAAGTTAATATAAAGTTTTTTATTACTCATGGTCAAGATTTAAATTATGCAACGATTAATTTAGAAGATGTTGTAAATAAGGTATTACTAAGTGTAACACAAATTAACTCGGACGAGGTACAAAAATTTTTATATTATCAACTGTCTGTTTTCTTAATTAAAACATTAGCAGAACTTCCCTTTGAAAAAGATATTGTAGAATCTATTATAAGTGATAATGTATATAGCCTGGAGAAAAAATCTCAAGAAAAGATTATAGCCTATGGAAATATTTTTGATGTAATAGAGCCAATTGAGCAAGTTGTTCCACTTGTAATTCAAAGTATCCATAATAATTTACCTTGCAGAAAATCTAAATCTAATCATCAAGGATTTAATGTCTTAAAATTTTTAGATTCACATAAATTAGTCAGTATTCAAGTATGTGATATTCTTTCTAATTTTTTAATGAATAGTCTTAAATATTTGTATTACAGCAAAATTGATAATCCATTAAAAGATGAATATAAAGAAAAGTATGATTTTTTGAAGAAATATATTGATATAGATGGATTCCCTATTAATGATATCAATTTATGTATTGATAATAATGAAATAACAAGTTCAAAAAAGTTTGATACAGTTTTTGGAACTTGTTTTAACAAAGCATAACACCGTTTTCAAAGCCGACAACGCAGGCAAGCTGCGTTGCGGTTTAAAACAATGTTATGGCGACAGGCGCACTGGTCTGCTTTGTTAGGAAGGAAAATGAATGCATTAATAATTAATTGTAGTCCTGTAAAAAATGGTGCAACTGCTGAAATTGTAAAAATCGCTGAAGAGTGTATTAAAGAAAAATATGACACAACCACAGTTTGTATTGATGACTATAAAATTAATTTTTGTAAAGGCTGCAGAACCTGTCATTCGACAGCAGAATGTATTCAACATGATGATTTTGATTCATTAATAAAAGAATTTGAAAAGGCAGATATAATAATCAGTGTAGCGCCATCATATTGGGCAGATGTTCCCGGCCAATTTAAAGCTTTCATAGACAGGTGTACACCATGGTGCAATACTCATGAACCGCATGCAAGTCTTTCAAAAGGGAAAAAAGGTTATTCCATAGTTTTGCAAACAGGTCCAAACATGAAAGAGTGCGAAAGATTGATATCAACAATCGAACATTTTTATGGTCACATGGAAATTGAGAGCGTTGATAGAATTGGTTTCTGTTCAATAGAATTTAAAGAAGCCGTTAATGGCATAAAGAACGAAATTATTGAATTCTGCAAGAAAATATAAAAAGGAATATTTCATAAAGCAAGTCAAGCTTGCTTTATGAAATGAAATTGAACTTTAGGGCTTGGACGAAGTAGCGTTAGTACGCGGCTTTACGCCGCTTGGAAAATAAATAATAATAGAAGCATACGCTTCAAATGGTTGTACAGAATCTTCTAAAAGAAAAAAGGAATTAAGAAATCTGATTCTGTATAAGAAATAGCCATAACAAAGGTTCGTAGCCGACAGCGGAACAATCAATTGTTCCGAGCCATTATTTTGATGAGCCTAAAAAATGCTTTCGTATTTTTCTTAACGGCTCTTCGATTGTAGGCAGGGTCAAGCCCGCTGCGGTACAACCAGTTGTTAGGTTGATGGCGCGCCATGCCACTTTCGTTGAAAGTAAAATCTCCAACATTTTTTCTCTAAAACTTGGGGATGTCCCAAAAGTATCTTTTCTGTCATTTCCGGGCTTGACCCGAAAATCTAAATGCATATATTGCAATCATTTAGAGATTGTCGTATCAAGTACGACAATGACATTTAGAACTTATTAGACATCCCCAAAGAACTTGAAATAGTCCTTTGGGCGAAGTCTTGCTGCGCTCGACTTCGCCCAAAATCAAAAGATAAAATCGTAGGAGGATTTTATGAAAAAAATTTTGATGACAATTGCATTGGCAATTTGTACAGCAGGGGCATCATTTGCACAGAGTTTCAATATTGATGCAGGTGTTGCAATGGATTATTCAGACGGATATGACGGTATTGCTTTTGGAGGAACAATCGATTTTGATTATGTTCTTCCTGCAAATGTTGCAATTTTCTCAAATACTGATTTTGCATTTGGAAGCGGTTCACCAAATTTTGTAATTGCAGAAATTTTGGGAGCAGGATATAGATTCAACCTTTCAGAAAAACTGTATCTTCAGGCAGGTGCTGGACTTGGAGTCGTATTCTTTGACCATAATGTTGATTCAATTCCAGGAGTTGATGGCGAAAGCGACACTATGTACGGCGAGTTCGGACCAGCACTTGCTGTAAAATTCGGAATCAAATTCACTGAAACTATTGGAATGAATTTTGGACTTGATGCTATCGTTCATCCAGTGAAGATTTTCCACGACAATGAAGATGTAGGACTTGCCCCAGAATCTCATCTGTCTGTAATTCCAAAGGTCTGCTTTGTATTATCTTTCTAAGAGTAATTAGTTAAATTTAAACATCAGCCAAGTCAAACTTGACTGATGTTTTATACGGCGGGTCAAGCCCGCCTTTTTTTACAACAAGATTCAACTATCATTGCTTTTTTATTACTTTTGTATTATATTTTAAATACGGAGGTAATTATGAGAACAGCTGTAATTCAAACAAGAGTCGATACGGCTCTAAAATATGATGCGGATAATTTTTTTGAATCAATTGGAATGGATACAACTACTGCAATCCGTATTTTTCTGAAGCAAACTTTGATTCAGCATAAAATTCCATTTGAGATTGTTCAAGACAGTTCATTCTATTCTGAAAAGAACATGAAAGCTTTGGAACATTCGCGAATGCAAATGGAAAATGGACAGCATTCAATTCACGAGCTAGTCGAGGTGTAAAATGCACAAGGATTTTTCAGATGACGCTTGGGCAGATTATACATATTGGATAATGCAGGACAAAAAGACTCTCAAGAAAATAAATCAGCTTCTTGCTGATATTGAAAGAAATGGAAATGCTGGAATCGGACATCCGGAGCCATTGAAAGAAAACTTGAGCGGATATTGGTCTCGAACCATAGACGAGAAAAACAGGCTTGTCTACAAAATAGAAGATGGAATGATAAAGATTATTCAATGCAAAAATCATTATGATGATAAATAAAACCTAACAAAGCTTCAAAGCCGACACAGGCTCAAGACCTGTGCGGTTTAAGCAATTGTTAGGTTGATGGCGCACTGCGCCACTTTCGTTGAAAGTAAAATCTCCAACATTTTTTCTCTAAAACTTTGGGTAGTGTACACTACCCAAAGGACTTGAAATAGTCCTTTGGGCGAAGTCTTGCTGCGCTCGACTTCGCCCAAAATCAAAAGATAAAATATAGGAGGATTTTATGAAAAAGTTTACAGCTATTGTTGTAAGTTTATTAATGGCAGGTGCAGTTTTTGCTCAATCTGATTGGGGTGAAAACTTAGGATGGAAAGAAGCATTTTATTCATATGTAGCAGGAAGTAATTTAACCTTAAATGAAAACCAAAAAATGTTTTTAATAAAAAAAGATTTTTACGATGATTGGAAACAATTTCATGAAGATGAATTTGAATGGGAAGATCACAAAGCTAATGATGTAAAAGCAATTCAAGATGAAATTAATACATTTAAGAATTATAAAGAAAAAAAATATTATGCAGTTACGAATGCTGAATTTGGAAAATATGACTTTGAAAAAGAAGGTTATCCTGTAGATATAGCGGAAGGTGTTTATTTTCAATTAGATAGACCAAGCCTTTGGGTTGATACATATGAAGAGAGATCTGCCACCCCTGATATGGCATTATGGCTGGTTGATTTTTCAAAATATAATTTTTTTCCAATGACGAAAGATAAGGCTAAGACTTTCCAGACGGAAAGAAAAGATAGATATGGTGATATTAATAGAAATATAATTCTTGTAATCCATTATACGATTGAAGATTTTACTAGTACAAAATATAAAGGTATTGCAAAAACTTTTGAAAAATCAGGTTATACGCCTGTTGTTGCAAACATTTCATCTATAGAAATCTATGATGAAAAGAATAAAAAAATCGGCGATTTAATTCAAAAGTAATTATTGAGCAATTTTAGGTCTTTTACGAAAAAATGTTGATTTTTTTATAATAATATGCGATATTATATATAGATTGAGGACATAGGGCTTGTCCTGGCTAAATAAATAAGATCCGATAGATGATTGGGGTCGGAGAGCCTGACCCGGCTAATAAAATAAAGCTCGATTGAGGAAGCTCTGTAGACAACTACAGGGCTTTTTTTATTGAAGGAAAAAATGGAATTAAGGTATTTATCTCCTGCATTTTATTCAAAATATAAGAATTGTCCAGAAATAATGAGCAAAGGCGAAACTCGTCCTTATATCATTTTGATAATTGAAATAGAAAACAATAAATTCGCTATACCCATTAGAACCAATTTACATAAAACAAAAGATTGTTATGAAAGTAATCCAGACACAAATTCGGGACTTGATTACACAAAAGCAGTAGTTATTACAAGAGAAGATTATATCGATACAACAAGATATCCAGAGATTGAACATAAAGAGTTTAATTACATAAAATTTAAGGAACGTGAAATAAAAATTGCCTTTACAAAATTTGTTCAAGATTATAAAAAGGATGTAATTCGTCATGCAAAAAATCCTTCAATTCCAGAAAATCCAAGATTTAAATATTGTACGTTGCAATATTTTAAGAAAGAACTAGGGATAGAAAAATAACCTAACACAATTTTCAAAGCCGACAAACCAGTCAAGCCGGTTTGCGGTTTAACTCATTGTTATGTGGACGCCCGCACTGGGGCGCTTCCGAAGGAGTATAAAAAAATGCATTTAGATGGTTTTGGATTATTTGTAGAAGATATGCCAAAAATGATTCGTTTTTACAGAGATGTGCTTGGGTTTGAAATAAAAGAAGCTGAAACTTCAGGAAATGTGTATTTAATAAAAGATGATACGCTGTTCATGCTTTATGGGCGAAATAATTTCGAAAAAATGCCAGCAGAAAATATGAATATATAAAAGGATTAAATGGTCACGGAGAAATTGCATTATACGTCGATGCGTTTGATGAAGTTGATGAAAAATATAAAGAACTTATGTCAAAAGGTGTTACTTCAGTATTAGAACCTTCAACCGAACCATGGGGACAAAGAACTTGTTACATAGCAGATTCTGAAGGAAACTTAATTGAAATAGGTTCCTGGAATAAACCATTCCGTTCATGGTCTGATAAGGATATGTAACATTTTTACCAATTTTCCTTAAATTTATGCTATACTAGTAAATGGAGGTCTTATATGTCAGATGCTCTTGAAGATGTAGAAAACAGAGTTCAAACTTTCTCTTTAGCAGAACAAATTCATCTGTTGAATTTCATTGCAAATAATATAAACAAACGGTCTTCTATTCTAAATAATCAATACTCAGAAGAAGAATCTTTACAAAAGATGCGGGAAGCAAGTCTTGCTACCGTCTGGGAGACTGTGAAGAATGACACGTGGTGATATATACATGCTTGATTTCGGCATTCCTTTCGGCAGTGAACCAGGAAGACGCCGCCCAGTAGTAATCATTCAGGCAGATAAAGAAAATCTAAATAATCTTAATACAAAAGTTGTAGTTCCACTTACATCAAATACCATAAATGCAGATCTTCGAGGAAATGTTTTTCTTCCTAAAAATGAATCAGGTCTTTCAAAAGACTCTGTTGCTTTGATTCATCAAATTGTTGTTGTAGATATATTCCGTCTTGAAGAAAAAATATCAAAACTTCCAAAGCATCTTCTTTCAAAAATCGAAGAAGAAATAGATTACGTAACAAAAGAATAATCACATAACAAAGCTTCAAAGCCGACACAGGCTCAAGGCCTGTGCGGTTTAAGCAATTGTTATGTGGATGCCCGCACTGGGGCGCTTTTGGGGAAAATGGAGGAAACTATGGCAAAACAAGGAAAAACTCGTCCAGCAGGAAAAAATCATGCTGCAGATATAAAAAATGCAAATAAAGGTACACGCGGAACACAAATATAACCTATGATAAGAATCAAGGAAACCGTGGAAAACAATTGAATCCCAATCAGCGAAAAGGAAAATAAACATTCTAAACAAAACAGAGAGATATAATGACTGACAAAATCTTAGGTAAATATAAAATTCTTAAGGGGATGTCTAATAAGTTCTAAATGTCATTGTCGTACTTGATACGACAATCTCTAAATGATTGCAATATATGCATTTAGATTTTCGGGTCAAGCCCGGAAATGACAGAAAAGATACTTTTGGGACATCCCCCTTAAAATCGGAAATTATAACGATTGTGATTATCGAATAGAAATCGTTTCAAAAACACCACAAAGTGGGCAGTATTCTGAAATTGCAAAAAATATTAATTCTGTTTCTCATAAAAATATTAGTAATTTGAAGATTGAAGAAGATAATTCCAATTTCTATTTTGTTGATAAAGATTTTGGAGAAGGATATTCAACTCTGAAAGCCGAATGGTTTGGATCAAATTATATTTCCCTTATCAGATGCTATCTTCAAATTATTGATGCAGTAGATTATATTCATCAAAAAGGATTTTATCACGGAAATATCAATCCAAAAAACATAATTGTAGACAGAAATGATAATGCATATTTGCTTGATTTTGGACGATGTTATATCTACGCAATTTTGAATAACGAGCCAAATAAACAGTTTTATGCGCCTGAACAAATCTTAAAGAATGAGTGTTACAAAGAAAGCGATATATATTCGCTCGGTCTTTGTATGCTCAATCTTTTGATTGAATCTCAATTTGATTCTTTTTCATTTCTTAATGAATACAAAGGTTTCAATTCTTTAGAACAGATTTATGGCAAAATTGCCAAAGAAGAAGAAACACTTGATAGTACGAACGCAAGTCTTCTTCTACTTATAAAAAAGATGTTGAAAGAGATTCCTTCGGAACGAGAAAACCTGATTGAAGTTCGCAAAGAATTGAACAGTTTATTAAGTCAAATTCTTCCATATAAAACTTTTGCTATTTGCATTTCAGATAAAGTTCTGGAAAATTATCGCGAAAATCACGACTGCGAAAGATATACAGAAAAATCAGATATTCAGAGTAAAATATATGGTTTTCGTGCATACTGGGAATTTGGAAAAGACAAAAACGACCGTGAGGAAATTAAAATAGCCATAGGAAATCTTGTATTTTGTTGCTCTGGAGATGCTTATGACCGTAACTTAAACTTGAAAGACCATTTCTTTTGTTTTCACCTAATTGAATCTCCAAATGTTATTGAACGTCAGCAACGGTTTGGGCTTCCAACTGATGATAAATTCGTTATAAAGGGACAAGATGATTCAACATACGGTTGTGATAATGCTGGCATGGCAATAAGAGAATTGCAGAAAAAGTTTTTACAAAAAAAACTTGAGGATGCTCGTTATGAAACGGATAAGAAGAGTATTGCCTCTGAAGAAGAACTGCTTGAAGCAGAAAAGAAGACTATAGACGAAAAGAAGAACACACGGAAAGTAATTCTGTGTGAAATTGACAGAGGAAAAGATATTCTTAAATTCGAATTTATCAATGAGAATGACGATGAAGACGAAAATGATGAAACAGAAATAAAGCAAATAAAATCACAGATTGAAAAAGATTTTAAAACCAATCAGGCTGTAATTTTGCAAGCTTCAAAAGACAGTGATAAAGAACTCAGTGGTACGATTCTTACTTCAAAAGCAGGAGAAACAGTTACCGTTCAGTTTGAAAAATATACTGTCATTAAAAATGAGCCTAAAAACTCAAAAAACAAACTTCCAGACAAAACGAATTCAGAGCAAGATAATAAAGCTCCTAGAGTTCTCCTGAAAAAAGGTGAAGAATATTATTTGAGCTATGACTATCAGGTTGAAGAAATTATCTGGAACAAACGCAACCGGGCTTTGGAAGAATTGCAGAACGGAAATACACAGATTTCAAACTTCTTAAGAAAAATAAATCGTCCGCAAGAATTTATCAAAAATGATTTGATTAATGTAGAAAGGTTCTTCAATAGTGAACTTGATGTAAATCAGAAAGAAGCTGTTGTAAAAAGCCTTTCTTTGAATAATGGTTGCGAAGTTTTGGTTTTGCAGGGACCACCTGGAACTGGAAAAACTACAACAATAACAGAAATTGTAACTCAGATTTTAAAGACTCGTCCGAATGAAAAAGTTTTGATTGCGTCTCAAAGTAATCAGGCCGTTGATAATGTACTTGAAAAAATATGTAAGATAGAAGACAAAATTCTTCGAATTGGGAACGATCCAAAAAAGATGAGCAAGATTGCCCAAAATTATACACCAAACAAAGTTCTTTACAAAATCATAAAAGAGAATATTCAGCGTATTGATAAACATCATGTCTCAAATAAAAATCCTGAAATTCAAAAGCAAATGCAAAGTTTGCAAAAGGATTTCAGAGAGAAACTGCAGCATATAACTTCAAAAATGGGGAACTCTGGTGTCTCAACCGAAAAGAACAAAGAATCAGATTTAGCAACTCTATTCACTCGTAATATTCGCCTCATTTTTGGAACTTTGCTTGGTATTTCATCTTGGAAAAATTTCAGAGAAATGTATTTTGATACAATAATTGTTGATGAAGCTGGCCGCGCTACATTGAGTGAATTACTTGTTCCTTGTATAAAAGCAAAAAAACTGATTTTAGTTGGTGACCATAAACAGCTTGCTCCTGTTATCGATGATGATGTATTGGAAAAAATTGATGACAAGAATGAAGCAAAAACTTCATTTTTTCAGAGGCTATTTGAAAGAGTTGAATCTGTCGAGCAAGAGGAATTGGCTAAGGGGATAGAAAATCCCGGAAGAAAAAATCTTATTCATACCCTTGAATACAATTATCGTGCGGAACGCAAAATTTGTGATTTATATAGCAATGCTTTTTATGACGGAAAACTCAAAACAACAGATGAACTCAATGCGAAAAAGCAACATTCTTTTTCATTTGACTCAAGTGTTGTTTGGTATGACACAGGCAAACTTCAAGATAAAGAAGACCAGCAAAAAGGTACTGGAAAAATCAATAATTGCAATGTCCGCATAATTGAAAGAGTTTTAAAGCAACTCAGAAACGAGATGAACAAAAACAATATCAATTATGACATTGGTATCATCACTCCATATAAAGCCCAAATGGAATTGCTTCGCAGTAAACTTGCAATTAAAAAGAATTTTGACGGTTATAAAATTGATATTGGTACCGTAGACAGTTTTCAGGGAAGCGACAGAGATATTATCATTTATGACTGTGTTCGTTCTGGAAAATTAAAGCAAAAAGCAAAAATTGACTTTATTGCAGAAGAAAAACGCCTAAATGTTTCTCTTTCAAGGGCGAAATTGCTCTTGATAATTGTCGGTGATATGGATTTCTTGCATCAAGCACAAGTATCTGACAAAAATAATCCGTTTAAGAACATTATCGAATACATTTCACAGAACAAGAGTGCATATACAATAATCGAGGAAAAATCAAATGGCAGAAAAGCAAAATAAACAAAAACAGATAGAAAAGCCAGATTTAGAATTACTCACTCATAAATACAGTGATTATTATCCTGAATTTTATATGTACGATGTGCGTGAAATCGATTATCCAGCGTATAGAACAAAAGTCTTATATGAATATACAAAGTCTCAAGAGATTCATCCCATCATTATAGCAGTTTTAAAAACAATTCAATTTTTAGAAGGAATTCATGAAATTGATATTTATTCAGAATTAAATAATATTACACAACTTGATAAAGAAATTCTGGATAGTATTCTCGCAGAGATAACTACAAAAGGTTATCTGAAACAGAACGAATTAAAGCTGTCTACAAACGGAAAAGAAATTCTTGAAAAGGAAAATGAACTGATTACAGAAAAAGATTCTGCGTATATAAATTTTGATGGTATTTTTGGAACTGCTTTAGTTGATAGCGGTAAAATTAATCCAAATGATAAGAAACCAAGAGAAGGTTCTGTAGAGTTTAAGCCTTATGTAAAATCACGTCCAAGGATTGAATGTTTAGACGAAGAATTTTCAGATAATAAGACATTACGCCAGGTTTTGATTGAAAATCTTCAGGACAAAGAAAAAGATGTAACAAATATTCTTGATGTTTCACCAAACAAGTTTTTCTATAGATATATATGCTTGTTTTACAAGGATTCTGAAGCAAATGAAAAATTCTTGGCTCTCAATCAAAATTATGAAGAAGATGCCGATGCAACAGAGCTTTTTGACAGACTTATGAAGGAACAAAAGTTTACAAGCGAAAATGTTTCATTAAATTGTAAACCTTTACTTGATGAGAGTGCTAAAAGATTTGAAGAAGCAACACCTGAAGTTATTGAAGAGAATCTAAAACCTGTCGAACAAGTTGATATTTCTAATGGAAAGACAATTGAAGTAGATGAACATAAAAAATACTTTATTTATGTTCTTGAAAATGCAAAATCTCATATTTATATCCAATCTCCGTGGATTAACTGGCGAACGCTCCAGATTTATAAAGACTATATCAAAAACGCTGTTAAAAAGGGTATACAAGTTTCAATAAAATATGGAATGAAGCCTAGAAATCGTTTTGATAAAGCAGGAATTGATAATGACTCTAAAAGTTTCTTTGGAAACTTAGATAAAAATTATTTTAAACTCATAAATACAGATGACCATTCTAAAATTCTGATTTGTGATGATACTTTTATGATTATGGGCAGTTTTAACTGGCTGAGTTTTGGCGGTGGAAATGAAAAAGATGCACGAGGAGAAACTTCTTCCATAAATATGAATAAAGCAGAGATAAAAAAACAAATAGAGAAATTTAAATAAATATCTATACAAGATCTAAAATTATAAATTGAAGAAGTTACTGTAAGTAGGAATGTATTTTTGAATAGTGAAATGGTAGGTTATAAATATCACATAACAAGAAGTTCAAAGCCGACAAATCGGTCAAGCCGGTTTGCGGTTTAAGCAGTTGTTATACGGACGCCCACACTGGGGCGCTTTTGGAGGAAAATTATGGGGTTCCGATATAGAAAAAGTATAAACTTAGGTGGTGGATTTCGAATCAATATTAGTAAATCTGGAATCGGTTATAGTTGGGGAGTAAAAGGCTATCGAATAACAAAAACTGCTAGAGGAACAGTTAGAAGAACTACATCAATTCCAGGAAGCGGAATTTCCTTCACAGAAGAAACAGGAAAAAATAAACTTAACCATCAACAACAATATACACCAGCAATAGATAATAATCATTATGATACACAAAATATTGAGAATACTGTTACAAATGAATTTGTTTCAGAGGGATTAGAAGATATCTTAAAATCAGCACATGTATCTATGGTTTTAAATAAACTTTCAACCATTCTATTTTGGCTTGCTTTGCTTCTTGTTTTTTTGAAACCTATTTATGCAATATCATCTCTCGTTTTCATATTAATGAAAATCCTTGTAAGAACACTTGGCCGAGTTAGATTAGATTATGTAATAGACGAGGATCAAAAAGAAGTTGTAGAAAACAGAATTAATGAAATGCTAAAGCTAACTGAATGTAATAAAGTTTGGAGACTAATGCAATCAAGTAAAGTTATTGATAAAAAATACTCATCAGGAGCATCCACCACTGTAGTTCGAGTTTTGTGTCAAATGTCCTCTAAAACGCCATTTCCATTTAAATCAACAGTCAAAGCCGCTGTTTTTAAATCTGGTAAAGAAACACTAATTTTTCTACCTGATAAACTATTTCTAATTCAGAAAAATAAAATCGGAGCATTAAACTATTCTGACATATCCAGCGAAGTAAGAACGACAAGGTTTGTTGAATCAGAATCTGTTCCTAAAGATTCAATAGTTGTTGGGAGTACATGGAAGTACGTAAATAAATCCGGTGGACCTGATAGACGTTTTTCAGATAACAGGCAGATTCCAATCTGTGAGTATGGCGAAATTGAATTAACTTCAAATACGGGATTAAACACGCTCTTAATGTATTCAAACCCTAATTATTCACCGAAAACAATGTTTTAGTTATAGAATCTCATATGAATATGGAAAAATGATAATAAGAAAAGGATTTCTAGATGGTTTACAAGAACATAAAGAAACGAACTTTTGAAATAATACAAGCAAGTACAGAACATGATCTTGCAAGTAAAATTTTTGATATTTGTTTGATAGTTTTAGTAAACTGCGCTATTTAGTCAACACAAAAATTTTACAGGTTTAAGGTGTAAAAATTTATGCAGCCCGTTTTCTTTCCAGTTCATTGTAGTGGAAGCATTTATACATTTCATCAGGTACGTTGTAATCCAGAGACTGATGAAACCTCGCTGTGTTGTAGAAGTTGAAGTAGGCATTTATGCCGGCCTTCAGCTCTTTCATTTTCTCATAGCGTTTAAGGTAGATGTCCTCGTACTAGCAGCTTCTCCAAAGACGCTCAATTCTGATGTTGTCCAAAGCCCGGTATTTTCCGTCCATGCTGATCTGGATGTCGTAATCGACAAGAACTTTGATAAAAACATCAGATGTAAACTGGCTTCCCTGGTCTGTGTTAAAGATGGCAGGACAGCCGTATTCTTCGATTGTTTCCCTCAGAAGATTTGCATACTGCAGCGCATCCATCGTGTTGAATACGCGCCAGCTTAAGACCTTCCTTGAGAACCAATCTATGATTGCCATCAGGTAAACATTTCCTGTCGGAAGCTTTATGTAAGTGATATCCGTTGACCATACCTGATTCGGATATCTGATTACCTTGTTTTTCAGAAGATACGGATACTTCTTGTGATATTTACAGGACTTGGAAAGATTCCTGCCCGGAAATACCGCCGTAATCCCGAATCTTCGCATTACACGGCGTACAGTTGTTTCTGTAGTGTCTCCGCCGTTTTTGTTTATTTCTCTCCAGATTCTGCGGTAGCCGTAATACGGATGCTCAATCTGGACTTCCTTGATTTTCACAAGCAGATTGAAATCTTTTTCATCATGCCCTGGACCCGGTTCGTAATAATACCGGCTCCGTGAAATCCCAAGCAGCCTGCACTGCCTTGAAATGCTTAAAACCTTGTAAGCAGGTTCTACAAGATTGGATCGTAGCCGTATATCTGCTTGTACTTTTTTTTTAGAAAATCAATTTCGACTTTCTGTTCACCGATTGTTTTCAGAAGACTGTCTTTTTCCTCTTCCTGCTTTCTCGTTTCTTCTGACTTCTTATTCGGTCGTTCAAAAATGTCAGCCATTCCGGCAATCGCCTGCGCTTTCCATTGGGAAATCTGATTCGGATGGACGCCGTACTTTACTGCAATTTCCTGAATCGTAGATTCTTCTCGTAATGCTTCAAGTGTAACTTTTGCCTTGAAATCCTTGCTTAATGACTATCGTTTCCTTGCCATGTGCTAACCGCCTTGCTTAATTTATCGGCTGTTTGCACCTTAAATCTGCTCCTTTTTCTGTGTCGTTTTACGCACTCATTTTAGTAAATCAAAAAGAATCTGATTCTTGTCTTGAAAATCTTACAAAATGGGCAAATCAGGATTCGCCTAAAAAAGTTTCTGCTGGCGGAAGTCTTGGAGAATGGGTATATCGGACAAGAAAAAATATTTTCAAATATGAATATCCAGAAGGATTTGAAAAACCTGACGCAACAAAACCTGATATTATAATGTCGCTCTCGCCAAATGCAGCGCAGGACAAAACAAAATGGCGTATTCCTGCGGAATTTCCTTGCTGCCCAACAGAACTAACTGAAACTCCGTTGCAGGATTATTTTGAAAATCTAAAGCAGGGAAAAATATTCAGCAAAACCAAGCAGTATTCTTCTTCTGTATTAGAAACTGCATTGCATGAAGATATGATAATTGTAAAAGGAGAAAGTCGCGAAATCAATGCAATAAAACCGTGGAATCTCTGCACTATTACTTTTGAGAACAATCTTTTTGTCCACCGGGTTTATATGACTTGCTTTAGAAAAGAAAGTGCGGACAAGTTTTTTCTTGTTCTTCAAGGTCGAGAAAACGAGTGGACAGGCGGCTATGTTTTTGATGAGTTTTGCTGATATTCGTGATATGATTCTTCAAGGAGATTTTTACAATGAAAAAACTGATTTCAATTTTTACTTTGCTGTTTATATGTTCGCTTTCTGTTTTTGCAGGACCATTCGGTTTGGATATGGGAATGACGATTGAAGACGTTACAAAAGCATGCGGCGGAAATGAGCCGGAATATATTTCTGATGACAGGTATTACATCCAGCCTGTAAAATCGCATCCGCTTTTTGAAGGATACGTCGTCTGGATTAGCGAAACAGAAGGTTTATATTATATAAAAGGAATAAGTCGCGAGATTCGAACAAATGATTACGGAACGGAAGTTAAACAAGAATTTGCAAGACTTCTTTCTCCGATTGAACGCAAATATGGAACGTTTGCTAAAATTGACAAAATTTCAAAAGACAGCCTTTTCCAAGATGAAAAATATTGGATGACAGCAGTTGCAAAAGGTTCAAGAACTTTTGAGGCACACTGGTCTGATGGCGAAGATGACTCTGAGAAATTCGGCGGATTGACAACAATTTCTATCGGCATAAGAACGCAAGCGACATACATCACCGACAAGGCATACATTTGGATTGAATACGGTTTTGCAAATGCAGTCAGTGCTTTTGACAACTTGGATGATGTGCTGTAATTTTGCTTACGGATAAAACAAACACGAAACCGGAAGAAACCCCACCGCACGTTTCACAACAATGACGCGAGCGGTGAAATTACATTTTTGAACATTACGCATTAATCATCACGCATTACAAATTGCCATTCATCTTTCTCATCTCCGCACGCAGAAAAATCACCGCAACCACGAACGAAACCGCATCGCTTATAAGCGCGCTCCAGAGCATTGTCACAATATTTTGGCTTACGGCCGCAAGGATTATTGAGGACGGAACAAAAATAATAACGTCGCGCAGAAGAGCCAGCAAAGTTGACTTTCCGCTTTTTCCGATTGACTGCAAAATTATCGACGTGGATTTTATAAAGCAGGTCATTATAATTCCGCTTAAAAAGATTCTTACGCAGAGCCGGGCATATTCCATGTATTCAGGCGAGTTGCCCTTTCCAAAAATCGAAATAACCATATCCGGCAAAAATTCAAAAATCAGGAAAACCGCGGTTCCTATTGCAAGCACAAGACGCAGAACCACCCGGACAGTTTCCTTCACGCGCCCGGAGTTTCCTGCTCCCATATTGAATCCGATTATCGGCTGGCCTCCCAGACTGATTCCAATCACAACTGAAATCACAATTCCAAAAACTTTCATCACAATTCCCACGACCGCAAGCGGAATCACAGAGCCAAAAGCCTCGCCTGTGCTTGCGAAAGTTTCGTATCCATATCTTGAAAGCAGATTGTTGTTCACAGCAATTACAATCACGATTGAAAGCTGAACGATAAGAGAGGCCACTCCGATAAAACAAATCCGTCCCAGAAGGAAAAAATCAGGTTTCATGCTTTTTAAATTGATGTGAAAATTCTTTGAGCGGAAAATATACGCAATGCTCATTGCAAAAGTCAAAACCTGCCCTATTACAGTCGCAACCGCAGCGCCTTTTACGCCCATGTCAAACACAAAAATAAAAACCGGATCCAAAACAAGATTAGAAAACGCGCCTGCCAGAGTGCAAGCCATCGCAAACTTTGGAGAACCGTCCGCGCGGATTGCGCCGTTCATTCCCTGTCCAATCATGTAAAAAGGAAGTCCCATGCAAATCACCGTAAAATACTGGTCCGCAAAATCATAGCAAACCTTTTCATTTGGATTCGCGCCGAAAATTCCAAGAATCTGTTTCTTGAACAGAAATCCCAACGCGCACAACAAAACAGAAAGAATAACCAGAAAAGAAAATCCGCTTCCGACGCACCTGTCCCCCTTTTCATTGTTTTTTTCGCCCAAAGCAAGACTGAATATTGCCGCCTCTCCGTCGCCCACAAGAAGCGCGAGCCCCAGAGCCAGAACCGTAAAAGGATAAACAATATTTGTAGCCGCATTTCCCGCCGCACCCGCGCTGCTCCACCCTATAAAAATCTGGTCAACAATATTGTACAGCGCCGCGACCAGCATGCTGATAACACAAGGAACAGCAAAATGCCGCACAAGCCGCCCGATTTTTTCACTCCCCAAGTCATAACTTTTCATAAAATACCTCAAGAAAAACGCAATCCGCAAAAAAAAAGCAGCCCAAAAACGTGTCCGAACTGGACTTACGCTTTTGGCTGCTCGTTAGATAGATTGCTTTATTTTTATTTATTGCCGCCCATATTACCAAATTTTTTTATTTTGTGTAAGCGATTGGGGGAAGGATTTTTCCACAGAGTTTTAGGGCGTTACGGTCGCTCTGGTTGCTTCGCGCCTTCGGACGGCGCTCTCAACCGCCGCGACCGCCGGGCTTTTCAGGGCTACGGCTTCCGCCTCCGACCAAACGCAAGCGTTTGTTTTCGCACATTTTTTTCAAAATGCGCTCACCCTTCCAATCCCTAACGCATCAAGGACACAGCAAAGCAGAATCATCGTCGGCAAATATCCAGGCGTTCACGTCCGTAAGCGTAATTTTCATTTCGGGGACTCAAAGCGGCTCAAGTCCTGAAAATTCCACACAAGTTTTTCTATTATCGTAAGCTCGGAATAAAGGGTATTATATAATCTGACTGATAAATTTTTTTCGCCAGTTTATATCAAAATCTATTCTGCTGTTTTCAAATAGAGTACGTACAGAGCCAATTATTTCATCGTATTTATCAGCCTTGCCGATTAAAACGGAAAGTTCGCCAGTACTTACAGGCATAATAATTACATTTGATGTAAATTTAGATTTATCATTTGAAGATTGAAGTGACACAGAAGAAACTGCTTTCCATATATTTATTGTGTTGTAGTCAAATTCATCTGCAATAAAAAAAGTTGTAACGTCCCGTTTCAGCCCGTTGCTTTCTTCCTCTATCTTAAGATTCGCCGAATGCCGCAAAACAGGCTCCCATTCACCGCGCTTTTGACTGTTCGCATTCATAAGCGTAACTTCAAGCATCACAACTTTGTCTTTTTCATAAATCACAATGTCGCCATGACCTCCGCCAGCATGCATTAAAGGCTCGAAATTTGCGGAAAGAGTAAGATTAAAACTTTTCAAAAGATTAATTCTACAGCCTGAAAAATAGAACCATGCAATTCCAACAATATATTCAAAAATTGTCGGAACGTTCGCATCAGGATTTACAGCTTCCTTGATTTTATTATCATTTGTTCTGTCTGCAAAAAGCGCCAAAATATCTTTTACTTTCTGCACCGGATATTTTTCAAAAATGAACTTCTTGAATTCTTCATTGCGTTTTTCTGCAACAATATCAAGAATATTCTCTATATCTGTTTCGTTATAAATTGTTTTTATCTGATTTATTTTTTGAGAAATCTTTTGCCCATCGTAATTCAATATTTCTGAAACAGTTTTTTCTGAACAAAAATAGCTTTCCATTCCAATTTCGTATTTATCATAAGATTTACAAACCGTTTGATTCTCTATTTTTCCAATGAAATTTCTTTTTAATTCATCAATGTCAAAAATACAGTTGCATATATCTTTGAACGCAAGTTCTGCATATCCATTTTCAAAACTTACAAGACCTGTTGCCTTGAAAATCCGTTTTGTCGTGTCGGAATATTCCCTAACTGCATCAAGCTGCTTTGATTTGTAAAAAATAGCATAAAGATTTTTGTTTAAATCTCCGCTGAAAATCTGTGGATTTTGATTTTTGAAATCATTTGCGGAAATATTCTTGTCTTTAATCTTGAAAATCTCTTTCCCTTTTCCAAATGCTTTTTTTAGAATATCTTTTTCACTTTTATAATAAGCAAGAAGTTTTTCAAACGACTGTTCCGAAACTGTCTTTGAAAAATCAAACAGAAGATTGTAAAAAGTAAAATAAATATCTGTCGTGGTTGAACTTTTCTGATTCTTAAAATATTTTGAAAATACGCTTTTTTCTAGTTTATAATCGTTTTCGAGTTCTGCTGGAATTTCTGACTCAAAGCTGTCTACAACATCGCCCTCTTTATATGAATCAATATAATTTTCAATATCATCGATTTTTGAGTATGGACTAAATCCTTGAATTATTTCCAAAAATTCGTTCTCAGAAAATCTTTCTTTTTTTAACAAAATATAAATTGCAAGGATAAACGGAGCGTAGAAGTTTTCCTTTGCCGAATCAAAAATTTTCAGCTTTAAAAGCTGTCTTAGATATACGATATTTGCGGAATCAAGCGGAAGAATTTTTTCAAACTCGTCTTTTTCAATCATTGCTGGATAAAGCAATGTCTTTCCTGATTCTGAAATATTCCGCTTCTCATCGGCAAAGCCTATTTTTACAAGATTGCTTGTGTAATGCCTCGCTCTGTCTTCAATTCCTAAATCAATAAATTCTAAAAGATTTTTATATTTTCCAGATTCCTTCTTGATTTCTGAAAAATGGTTCGTTTCAAGAGCATTTTTAAATTTCCAATTTTCTTTTTTATCCAGCTCAGTTATAAATGAATCGTAATTGCCATGTTTCTTGAAAACATCAGGAGATGATTCAACAGCCTGCTTGTAAAATTCAAACTGTGCAGCACTTTTTGGAACACAATCCCAGTTCCAGTGTTTTTCAGTTTGTATTTCGTTTAATATTGAAAGATAGGTTTGGATTGCATTTATTACATCGTTTCTTCGCCCATTTGTATCCATAAGATTAAAAACTTGTTTTCTCTTTGCAATCATTTTATTTCTCCTGTTTCAAAGTCTTTATTCCTAATAATTCGTAATCAAAACTTCATCAGCCTTATTGATTCTCTCTGTCTTATGATAGTTTGAGTTTTTATAATCAAAGTTCAGATGATAGCATTTATATTCAGGATTTTTATTAAGCCAGCTATCTAAAATATTATTTACCTTTCCTTTTGCTGATAAGACATTTGAGAGCGCAAATCTCAGTTTTCGCTCGTTTAATTTATCCAGCATTTTTAGTAAATCAATTTCATTATTCTCATTCCAGCCGTCTAGCTCGTTATAGGAAGCACAGGTGATTAAATACGGCGGGTCAGCATAGACAAAATCATTTTGTGTCAGAATCTCTGTCTTGAACTCCCTAAAATCTTTACTTGTAAATTCAATATTTGCAATGCTTCTCATAAAAGTTTCAAGTTTTTCAGACATTCGTTTATTAAAATCTCTTTTTCCGACTGGCAGATTGTAAAAGCCTTTTGAATTAAACCTAATCTGATTGTTAAAAGCGTAAACAATCAAAATATAGAACTTTGCAAAATAATATGAATCTTTCGTTTGAAGTGAATTGAAATTTTCTCTTAGTGCTAAAAAATGTTCTCGATTGTAAGAAGATAGTCCAGCTGAAGAATTGCAGCCATAAAACGAATATCCGTTCTCCGCTGTATTTGATAAATGAAAGTCTTCTATCACTTTACTTATCTGTCTAAAAAATGCTTTGTAATCAGTATTCTTTAGGTAATTAAAAAATTCGATTAGTTTTTCATTGCTGTCATTGCAAAAGATTTTCTCTGCATTGACATTCACGCCAACATTGCAGCCACCGCAAAACAAATCAACAAATGTTTCAATTTTTTTGGGAAATAGCGGAAGAATTTGAGGGAGGAGCTTGAGTTTTCCGCCTGTATAGTTCAGCGGAGATGCGATATATTTTTTTGAAAGACTTATTTTACTTTGCAAATAAAAAGCCTCTCTTCATTGTCAGAATGTTCTGATTTTCCTGTTGTGAATGCTTTTAACGGCTGGGAAAAAGTCTTCACATCGCCCTTGTTTTCAAGCGTTTCCAATATTTGAGAATCTGAAATGCGGGCGTTTGAACGGTCATTTCCTTTTTTTGCCATATTGTTATACGAAACCACAATATATTTTGCCGTGATATTTTTTATTAAATCCTCAAAAGCCGCAGGAGCTTCTCTTGTGCAGTATTTGCTTTTTAAGGCTGTCCTGTCCATTTTCTTTGCGACTCCAAAAACTTCCGGCTTTTCCCAGCGCGCAATGTTTTCTATCAAATGGTAAGCATCGCAATACTGTCTTGAATTATACGGCGGGTCAATGTAGACAACATCTGCGGAAATTTTCTTTACAAGCTCGTTTGTGTCCTCGTTGAAGCAGTGATTGTGTTTCAGGTTTGCATTTGGCTCAGGAACGCACATTGTAAAAGATTCCGGAAGCTCGGCATTTTTCCGGTACGCATCGTAATGTCCGCAGGTGTTCGCAATCTTGTCAATTCCATAAAGAAGAGATGTTATGAGCATTGCCCTTTCTCGGATGTTGATTTTACCGGAACGAGATTCGTTTTCAATATTCTCGCGGATAAATCCGATTTTTGAGCAGACTTTATCAGAAAAATAAGTGCCTGAAAAATTCTGCGTCATATAGTTTTCTTCAAACGGAATCTCAGAGTTATAAAGATTTATATAGTTAGCAACTTTTGAGATGTCAAAAACTTCATCAGAAAACCAAGTCAGATGGCAAAGATAGTTGCTGTAGAGAATATCGTTTGTATACAGGATTTTATCAGTGTAAGCAGAAGAGACCGCCCCTGTTCCTGCGAAAATATCAGCGAAACTTTCAAAATCACCGCAGTTTTCCGAGATTATCTGCTTTATAAAGGTGAGAATTCTATATTTGTTTCCAAGATAACGGCGGTTGTTGATTTTTGTGTAAAACATAACTTTCTAAAGTCTAGTATACTATATTTCACTGATTATTTGAACATAAAGTTCTTGCGTTTCTAAATTGCGTTGTAAAATATGATGTTTGCATAACAATTCGGTTAGCAATCTTACCGTATTTTTCCAACAGATTATCAACCGATTTTTTTCAGAAACATCGCAGGTCAAGCCCTATAATGCCAGTAAAATTTAAAACCCTAAATTGAACCTCTAAATCTCTTACATCATCACCGCAAAAAAAAGCAGCCCAAAAACGTGTCCGAACTGGACTTACGCTTTTAGCTGCTCGTTAGATAGATTGCTTTATTTTTATTTATTGCCGCCCATATTATCAAATTTTTTATTTTGTGTAAGCGACAATTTTAACATTCTAATTTTAACATTGTAAACAATTTGAAAATTTTAAAAAACTCCAGGACAAACTATAAAATCCCGATTTGGCACATTTTCATTGCGTTCAAAGCGTTTTGGTGGCTTTCCGGAGTAACTCCAGCGCAACAGGAAGAATCTACGCAAACCGGAACTTCGGGGAGTTTTGTCTTAAGAAGAAGAGCGTTTGAAATCACACAGATATCCGTGCAAAGTCCGGCAAGCTCTATTTTTTCCAGATTTTCAAGTCCAAAGACATATTCAGCAAGTTCCATTGAACCAAAAGCCGGTTTATTAAAAACCCTTGAACCGCCGACTTCCAGTTTTTCAGAAATCTGCCAGCCGGCCGTTCCTTCCACGCAGTGAACCACCGGAAGATTTTTGCCTTCCTGAGTCTGCAGATAATTTTCCTGATGCGTATCGCGGGTAAAAACAACAGTTCCTCCAGATTCGCGGTATTCCCTGATTTTAGCCGCCACATTCGGCACAATCTTGACGGCTTCCTTAGTTCCAAGCGCACCGTCTATAAAATCATTCTGCATATCAATTACGATTAAAAGTTTCATTCTTGCTCCGTATTTGTCTGATTTTTTCTGAATTATAACATACGGCTTAAATATTTGTTTAGAGCAATTTTTTTCGTGTTATATTCTCAAAATGTTTCTATATAAATACCTTGCAATGCACTAACGAACGACAGACTTCCTCTATCGGAATTGAAGCGACTTTAGGGGTATTTACTAAATTCAAATTTAGAAGATTTTAAACTGTAAAAAAAAGAATACATAGTATTAACAAATTCACAATGAATTTATTCATCTTAATATGTATAATTTTCTATACTAAAATACTAGTTTTTTCCATTTTGTTGCTAGAAAATTCCACAAAATACCTAGAAAACTCCAGAATTCAAAAAATGCGCTTGCAAAGAAAAGGTTTCTGAACAAAAAAACTTACTAGCAAACTCCAAACAAAAAAAATTGAAGCGGATGTTTCATTTTCTGGAACTTACTAGTTACTTCCAGAAATGCTTTTAATAATTGATAGGAAAATGTATCAGGATAAAATCCGGGTTCATTTAAAAGAATCTACCATTTGCCTATGTTTTTGCCCATTTTCCTGAAAACTATATATTTGGAATCTGCTAGTAAGTAAAAAGTTGATTTTCGCTTAAAAAAAATATGGCGGAAACCAAAAAAGTTCCCGCCATAGGCATAAGGATTAACGCTGACAAGCCTTTTTTTATTTTTTGACTTTTATGTCTAAATTTCTAAAAAGAATTCATTCTGAAGGTCTTCCGTTTTTTTGGCATTTGCTAGTTTTTTGGAGTTTTTCTTCTGCTCCTTCAAATCATTCAAAGCCATTCCGCACAGAAGTTTTAGCTGCCTTAGCTCAGAACCGTCTGTTGATTCAAGAGCCGTTTCCATGTCAACTCTTACGACGTTATTCTCTTTTTGCAGAAGAGAAAGATATAGCTCGGCATTCTGGCAAATAAGAGTTCTGTCAGCCTGCTCTTCAATAAAATTCAGATACGGAGAAACTTTGTCATAGTCTGTAAGACCTGCTTCTGTACGCATAATCGTAAAGCGGACTCCAGTATGCTTTTTTCCTGTCTTAAGCCAGTCCTGCTTTATCACCTGCATTGAGGTAATTTTTTCGTTCAGTTCCTTTATAGGTTCGGTAATCACAAACTTCTTGAAATTGTCTGTCCGGTTCTGATAAATGTCATCCAGCTGAAACAGATTTTTTATTTCATCGAATGAAAGCGAGCAGGTCCATGTATTTTTTGGATTTCCATTTTTTCCGGCAAAACCCTTGTACTGCTCAAAAATGTCATAATAGCGCATTGCGTAAGTTGAACGGAGCTTTCCGTATTCAAGAAAATTAATTTTATGATGTCCTGCCTGCTGCTCCAGAAAGTTGTTGATAATAGGATTGAATACAAAGCGAAGAATTTTGTTTGTCTTGTCAATCTGAATCAGCGAAAACAAAGGAATAAAATTCTGAAGATCATCCGTATGAAAATTTATTACAAAATGGACACATTCGTCCGCACACTCAGCAATCCGCTCTATGCTGGTTCCACCAATGGAAATTCCCATTGATTTAAAAAAGTCATTGAACGAAAATTTGGCCTCGTAATAATTTGTTTCGCCAAAAATAGTTTTCTGCATGTTGTTTACAGCCATCGCCATAGAGATAAGTTTTTTCCCCATTGCAGAAATCTTGTAATAAGCCTTGCTCATCGCATTTTTTTGAATCAAATACGACGGCTTTGTCGATTCATCTCCGGTTAAGACCAGATCTGTAGTTTCTAATGATGAATTTTTGAAGTTCAAAATTCCACCCGTTTCTTTTTTCCCCATACCATGAATATAAATCAAACTTACTAGGTGTGCAAGTAAAATTTAGTTACTTTGTGAAAATTTGTTAATATTATTTTTATAAAGCGAATATTAATAAATTTTATTTCTTAATATTTAAATTTATATTTATTATTGGGCTCTTGTATATCTTTACAGGACAATAAGTTACAGAGTTAAGTAACTAGCAGATTCCAAGATTCTTACTAGCATTCGCCATTCATGCTTACTAGTTCACTCCTTTACCTTACTAGCACATTCCGTAACTGCCTAGGAATTTCCTTTTTCTTGCTAGAAAACTCCATTTTACAACTTGCTTTTTCCATTTTGTTACTAGCAAAGTCCAGAAAGATGCAGTCCCTGCCCATCCATCTTACTAGAAGTTTCCAAAGCGCTGTTTATGCTTTTTCTTCTATATAACTAGGATATTCCATAAAACTACTAGTTTATTCCATATTATTACTAGAAAAGTCCAATAATAAAAAAAAGGATATGAAGTATATTCTGCCAGACTCCATATCCTTTCTGTCTTACTGTACTATTTCCCGGACTCCCATTTGAGAGACCGTGCATTTTCCGTCCATTATTTTTTCTTCCAGCTCGTAGATTGAATAAAGTATGAACTGGTTCATGGAAATTCCGAACTGGGCGCAAAGCCCTTTCAGGCGGTTTCTTTCCCCTTTTGGAAGCTTCAGGTTTATCACGTCGCTGTACTTTCCTGAAGTGTTCTTGCGTTCTTCATTCAATGGCACCTGGGCTGGCGTTACGATTCTGGTTTTTACCGATGAGGCGGAAATCTTAGGTTTTTCAGTTTCCTGTGTTTCAGAACTTAATGTTTCCATTGCCTGCGAAACGAATTCCTTTGGAAGCTCGTTTGAAGGTTTTTTCATGATTGCCATTATTCAACGTCTCCTGCCAGTTCTTCCAGCCCTTTTAGAACCTGTGCCTTTGTTCCCGAAAGATACTGGACAGGCGTCTTCTGGTTTACAGAGCGCTTGAAGTTCTGTTCGGTCGGAATAAGATAGGTCTTGTATTCGCTCTGCTTCTGCATGACCTCAAGGATGTTTCTTGAAAGCGCAAGGCGCGAGTCGTAGTTGTTCAGGACGATTCTTTTTATGACAGCCTTTGAGTCGGAAAGCTGCCTTTTGTGTTTTGCCCGGAATTCCTCAAGGTTTTTCTTGAACATTGTAAGTCCGTCAAAAGAATACGGATCAAGCAGCATTACAGGAATAACTTCGTCAGTCGCAAGGAATATGTTTCCTTCAAAAGCGTCAAAGGCCGGGGATGTGTCGATTATGACGTACTCAAAACCGAGCTTTGCAAGTTCGTCCGTTATGTCCATAAAAACCTCCGGCTCGTCGCTCGCCTTCTGCGCCTTGTAGATTCGAAGATTGTTTTCTGTGGCTACTGTTGGTATTACAAAGAGGTTTGGAATTTCTGTCCTGATAACAGCGTCTTCCACGTAGCATTTTCCGTTCAGAATGTCCGCCAGCTCAAATTTTGTCTCAGACACAAGGGTTGACGAGCTGTTGCCCTGGACGTCTCCGTCAATAAGGACAGTCTTGTGTTTTTTTGCGAGTTCCGCGGCGAGGCTTAATGATATGCTCGACTTCCCTACTCCGCCTTTTGCAAGCGCCAGTGTTATAACTTTAATTTTAGGCCTCCTTGAAAAATTTGAAATTTTTCTTTTTGTTAATATTAGAATTCTAACATAAATAATAAAACTAATCAATAATATTATTAAAAATACTAATAAAAATTAGTAAAAAGATTATAAAAATAATAAATAAAATAATAAAAAAGAATAGAAAAAAGATTAATAAAATATTAATAAATAAAATTAGAAAGATAAGATAATAATTAATATATCTAATAAATCTAATATATTTTTTCTAAAAAACGGCATTTGGTTTTATTTTATATATGTCATTACGTTTTTATCGGAAAAGAGCCGATTTTTGCAATATTTCCATTTTAAGAAAAACAGCTTTTTATGGCGGAATTCCGGCGCTGTTCATGGGAAAAAGTGGCAGGGATTGAAGGAGCCGCCGCAGGCGGTTGCGGAGCAATGGAACTCCGTAAAGCCCGGTTTTTTAATGGCGTTTGCCATTAAAAAAGCCACCCAGAAAAAAAAACAGGAGTTCCGAACACAACGTATCCAGAACTCCTGTCCGCTCGCTTTCACGAGCATCGGAGAGAGTTTATCAGCTTATTTACAAGCTGACTTTAATATAGCACCTTGTTAAAAAAGTGTCAAGTACGTTCAAGATTTTTTAGGGAATTTTCAGTATTTATTTCAACAAGTTTTCCGAACCGGAGATAATAAAGGTAGCAGCGTATTTTTCCGGCGGGAATCTGCAGCATGTCCGAGATGACTTTTTTGTAGCAGGCGAGCTGCGCCTCGTATATTTCCGGTTGAATCGTCTGGTTTGTCTTGTAGTCAATTATAGTGTATGAGCCGTCCGGATTTCTGAACACAAGGTCTATGATTCCACGTATGATTTTTTTTCCTATTGTTCCGCGGAATTCGTATTCGGTCTTTTTCCAGGCGGAATTTTTTGCGGCCTTTCCGATTTCTGATTCAATGAATGTCTGTTTCATTTGCAGGCAGATTTTTTCTATTGTCTGCAGGTATTCCGTCTTGTCTTCAAGGGCGGCGATTTCTTTTGCGGGATAGTCAGGTGTTTCCTGGTTTTTAACGGCGGCTTCCATGTATGCGTGCGCAATCGTTCCGAAATTTTCAAACGAGAATTTTGCGGTTTTTCCTACGATTTCGTTTATTTCCTGAAAAGGCGCATCCTTGCGGAATTCTATGTTTTCCTTGTGAATTTCTGTTTCCTCATCAACGGCATGGAGTTTGCTAGGAGAAACGTATTTTTCTTCCGGCTCTTCCGTTGAAATTTCCCGCGCGTTCTGTAAATTTTTGGAGTTTTCTAGTAAGTTGAGGAACTCGATTTTTGATTTCGCTGTGTTTTTTGTTTTGATCATTGCTGCGGATTCTGAGCGCAGAACGGAAGTTATTTCTTCCGTGTCGAAGGGGAGGGGCTCTGCTGTTTCCGCTTCAGAATAAAAGTCGTATACCGGCTCAAGGACATTGAAGATGGAAGACGGATTTTTTTCTCCGCCGGGAAGAAACGCGGAGGAGTCTTTTGCCGGAGTGTATTTTCCGTTCGTTATGAAAATTTCTTTTTTTGCGCGGGTCAAGGCTACGTAGGTAAGCCTGCGAAGCTCTGCGTTCTGCATTTTTTTGTTTTCTTCATCTACAATCTGATAAAAATAGTTTTGATGGGCGGTTTCCGGGTTGTTCACGGAAATTCCGTATTTTTTGCTGCAATATACAGCCTTTGAATTTGTCTCGTTCTTTCCTTTCTTGTGGGTTCCGCATATAAAGACGGTGTCGTATTCAAGTCCTTTGCTTTTATGGATTGTAAGTATGTGAACGCCGGCGGCCTGCTCCAGCGGAATGTCCATTCCCTCAAGTCTTTCAGTTCTTCCGTCCGGAGAATTTGTTCCGTCCTTGTATTTTTCAACGCTGTCTACAAATGCCGCAAGGCTGAGATTCTGGATTTCGGCTTTTCTGGCAAGCTCAAACAGCAGGTCATACATTTTTCCGTACATTGAGACAGTCTGGTTCCATAAAGTTTCATAGCGGTATCCAAGGTTGTACCATATTTCAGAAATAAGCTCTGTCAGAGGCTTGATATTTGAATTTTCCTTGAGTTTTTCAAAGGCGTCCTTTAAATGTCCGTAACGTTCAATGCTTTGCGCTGAAAGAAAAGAGGAATAGTCTCCCTGGAAAGGTTTTTCGGAAAAAGACAGAATTGCGTTGATTTCTTCTATAGCAAGGTTTGCAAGCGGTGAACGCAAAATCTGGGCGTAGGGGCGCGTGTCCTCCGGATAGGCGCAGAGCCTGAGCATGGAGATTATGTCGTTTACAGGTCCGTCGTCAAAAAATCCTGTTACAACTTCCGTGTTGTACGGAATTCCGTGCTTTAAAAATGTCCGCTCGTAAAGGGGCTGAAGGCTGTAGTTCCGGAATAGGACTGCGATTTCGTCCGGTGACCGGCCATTTTTTATAAGGTCTGATATTTTTTTTGCCACCCATTCAGACTCGGCTTCTTCTTCTGTTATGAAATTTGGATTTCCCTTGAATTCTTCATTTTTCTTGGAATCATAAAGCGCAAAATGTATTTTTGGAAAAAAAGCCTGCGGTTCTGTCTCTGCGTCGCTTCTTGCGGTTTCGGACATCGTTACTTCTCTGTAAATGGCTTCGTAATTCGGAACGCTGGAGCAGTCTTTTAGTTCTGTAAAGAATACGCACGGCGGACACGCGGAATTTTCCGGCTTTTTATGTCCGGGAGGGTAGGGGAAGCCGCCGAAGATTGTGTTGTAAGCGGCAATCAGCGCCGGCTTTGAGCGGTAGTTTGTTGTCATGTTCAGGTTTCCGTCCTTAAAATCGCTGGAAAGAGCCCTGAAAACGGAAACGTCCGCGCCGCGGAAACGGTAAATGCTCTGCTTCTCGTCGCCTACAAAAAAAAGCTTCTCCGGGCAGAGTTCATTTACCGAAGGAACTCCATGGGCTGTGCGCTCAATTTTTTCAGCAAGCAGAAAAAGCATGTCCCTCTGTTCGCTGTTGTTGTCCTGGAATTCGTCAATCATTATGGCTTTGTACTTTTGTTTTTCAATCTGCCGGATTTCAGGGTGGTCGCGCAGTGTGCATAACGCAAGATTTGCAATGTCCTTGAAAGTAAGACAGCCTGAGCGGCGTTTCAGGTTGTTTGCAAGCTCCTGGAATTCTTTTAGAAGCGGAAGCAGCGCCTTCATCAGCTTGTAGCTTGGAATGTAGTCAATTATCGATGCGATTTTTGGCGCGATGTTTTTAATTTCATTCTGAGTTTCCTTCAGTTCCTCTGAGTTTTTTGGCGCGCCTGTCTGGCTTATGCCGCATACAGAGGAAATGTATTCCAGGAACGGAGCGAATTTTTCCTCATTTGAATTTTTTATGTCCTCTTCCGTAAGTTCTGGAAGCTCAGGATATTTTTTTTCTTCTATAATTTCTTTTATGGCAAGAAGATATTTTGCGCCGCGGTTTCCATCGAAATCATAGTACGCCTTTTTAAACATTGAAAGGGATTCTTCCGCCTTTGTTCCTAGTTCTTTCCAAGATTTAAGAATGAACTGAATCTGATATTCTGCGGAACGCTCAAAATCTATGGGCTCTGCGACAGTTGAATTTTCCAGAATCGGTTCAACGAATATTTCTAAGGCTTTTTTTTCAAAGTCGCTGGAGTTTACTAGTAGTTTGATAGCCTCGTTGTCTCTGTTTTTTAAGATGAAGGGCAGGGCGAGCTGCTGAATCTGCGCGGAGATTGTGTCATCCTGCATGAAATCTGGAGTTATTCCGTAAAAATGCGCGCCCAGCTTTGCCACGGAATTGCAGTAGCTGTCTAAGGTCTTTATGTTTGCCTTGTAAAAATCTGCCGCTTTTTCGGGGGCTTTCTGTTTAAGAACCTTGAAAATTCTGGCAGACATTTCTACGGTCGCCTTTTTTGTAAAGGTTAGCGTAAGGATTTCTTCAACTTTGTAGTTTTTCTGCTGAACGAGCTGAAGAAAACGTTCTGAAAGGACTGTTGTTTTTCCAGAGCCTGCGCCCGCGCTTACAACCGCATTTTTTAAAATATTTATCGCGCGCTGCTGATATTCATCAAATTTTCGTTCTTTTTCAGGTGAGTTCTGCATAAAATCCTCGTGAAGGTTGGTGTCTATTTCTGTCTGCTTACGTTGAATGTCCGGCGGCATAACGCCTTGCAGCGGCATTTTCCGCAGGTTTCAAAATTCTGAGTTTCATCCGAAACAGAAAAATCTCCGTCCTGTATGCGCTGAATAAAAAGTTCGGCGGCTTCCTTGAATTTTTCCATCGTCAGGGAAAAATCTTCCGCTGTCCGCACATTCCTTGATTTTCTTGCGTTCGGTTTTAAAAGGGCTACGCGCGATGCGAGCGCTTCCCCAAAGACTTGCGTCGTCTCGGCTTTTGAAACGTTGAAAAAGCAGCAGTTTTCGACATTCGCCGGTTTTTTCTGGTTCTGCAGAAGATGAAGGTACATCGGCATCTGGAAATCCGGAAATTCTTCCGCCGCTCCGCCGGAATTTTCTTCATAAAAAATATTTTCTGGAATCGCGCTGGAGAAACTTTTAAAATCAACAAGAAAAAGTTCTGCTGAAGACGGGTCAAGCAAAAGGCAGTCGATTCTTCCGTTGAATATGCAGTTCTTTTCCTCGTCAGTGAAGGAATACTTTTCTTCTGTGGCAAAAATTGTGCATCCCTGGAAGATTTTTGAGAAGGTTGACACTGCGTTCACCGCAGTTTTTATTACCGAAGGTTTTGTGGTTTTTAAAAGTTCCTTTGTAAGGTAGCTGTTTTTTTCGGAAACCAGGGCGCTTTCAATGTTTGAAAGAAGAATCTCCATATAATTTTCTGAAAGCCTGTCGTTTTCAACATAAAGCGGAAGGTTCCTGCCTTTTAATTCTGTGCAGAAAAGTTCAAAAATTTTGTGGTAAAGGTTTCCGAGCGTTCTGTGGTCGGCAATTTCCGCCTCGTTGTTCTGCTCGGAAAGATTTCCTGTTTCTTCTATTGTCCAAAGGCGGGGGCAGGTGAAGAATTTTTTCAACGTTGTGCTTGAGATTTGTATTTTTTTGTCCGGCGAAAAGATTTTCCCCGCGGAAATTTTGTTTTTTTCAATTTTTATGGATTCTGAAATATCCGGCTCCTGAAATTTCTGGCTTTTTTTCCAGAAATCAATGCCGTTTTTTTCTGTAAGCGTTATTTCGTCTGGAAAATTTCCTTCCGGATTCAAGAGGAATTTTTTTTCTTTAATATAGAAATCGTTTTCAAGGAGATTTTTCAGACTTTCGTCATTTTCCAGCTCCAGCTCGGCAAGGTAGCTTGAACTCTGCGCATAGCCTGTAAAAGTCTTTGAGGAGCAGGTAAAAAAAACCGGAACTTCGGTTGAATTCATTTCGTAGAGTTTTACAAAAAGCTCAGAAACGTCAGGGTCGTCTTTTCCGTCAAGAAGAATCTTTCTTTTGTCGTCACGCAGAAATGAAAGCTGCCTGTAGACTACAGAAATTCCGCTCTGGCTTGCGTCCAGCACAACCTGGGCCTTAAAAGGCGCGCACGAGGCCAGTTTGTAAGGAAGAATTTGAACGCCGCGCTGCGAAGTCTGCGCAAGATATTTTATTCCGGAAAGATATGTTGAATAAAAATCAAACGGCGAAGAAAGTGAAAATCCGTAGGATTTTTCAAGTTCAATAAGAACGCTCAATTCTGTGATGCATCGGCTAAGGATGTTGTCCGAATCTTCTGTGCAGAGCGACATATCAAAAAAACAGTCGCGGAAAATAAAATAATTTTTTCTTATTTCGCTGAATGTTTTGGAGTTTACTAGTGAATTTACGTATTTTTTTAAGTCTCCGTAAAAAAGCCGCGCCTGCTCGTCCGGGTGCTCTTTTGGATTTTGAAAAGATTTGTTCCAGACATCAATTTTTTCGTTTTGATATTCAAAACTGCACACGCAGTTGTTTTCTTTTCCGAATTCTATAAGTCCGAAAATCGGGATTTCTTTTTTCCACGGAAGACAGTTGTTTAATAGAAGATTTTTTATTGATTCAAAACTGAAGTTTTGCTGCCTGCAATTTAGAAGCTGGGCAAAAAAATTGCCTGTGCCGGTTGAATCCAGGGAAACTGCATTCCGGCTTACGAACGGAATCTGGTAAAGTCTGAAATCCCGTTCAAGGTAAGGGCCGTAGCTTTCAATGTCCGGAACATTCACGGCGATTTCATTCCATTGTATGGCTTTTTCATTGTGAAGTTTTCTAAGGTAAAGGCAGATTGCGCGTATTTCCTGCCGGGAGTTTTTCATAAAATGAACAGCCTGAGGCTTTTGCGCAAGGATTTTCCCGGAAAGGTGGACTACCGTTATGCTTTCAGGTGAATTTTCAAGAATGGACTCATATTCTGCGTAGTCAGAGAGAATTTCTGGAAAAAAAATAAAATAATAATTTCCGTCAGGCACGAACGGCGGAGTTTCCCAGGCCGGATCAAAAAGATTGTTGCTGTCAAGAAATTCCTTGTAGCGCCTGTAAAGTTCCAGAAGATCCAAGTCTTCCGGGTCGGGCTGGATATTTGCTTCCTGAAAATGTTTTTTCCATGTAAAAAGCGGCGGAAGCAGGGAAGTGAGCCAATTTGTAAATCCTGATGCTGACTTTGCGTATTCCGGAACTATAAGGTTTTTTAAAAAAGGCTTCTGCGCGTTCAATTCAATCAGGTTTGAAATAAAAATTGAACGCATTGCAGAAGGCACTGATTTTTTTTGCAGCTGTCTGCTGCGGATTGAAGAACTCTTGAATTTATCCCAGACAAGAAACCGTTCCATCGCCACCGCTTTTATTTCGCTGGTAAGAACAATTTTATCTGCCCACAAGTCTGCCGAAGTTTGCGTTGGAAACACAAAAAAGGCAGTCTGGTTTTTTATGTTTTCAAGAAGAAGTTTTTCAATCTGATTTTCGGGCATTTTATTTTCCGCTGTTTTCCTTCATGTAGGTAGCCCAAAGTCTGTCTGCTTTTGCAATATGATTAAAAACCCAGGTTGCAATGTAATTGTAAAATCCAAGGACATTGCTTTTGCTTTCCGAATTAAGTTTCTGAATCTGAAGTCTAACTTCTTTTATAAAGTAGTCATGTGAATTTTTGTGAGTTTCCAGACCTGGATAACCGATTCTTTTCTGAAGCTGCTCTTCATTGGTAAAATGGTATTCAGTGTAATCCGTAAGTTTTTTTAAAACCATAGACATTTTCATCTTGTAATTAGATTCATCGCCACAAACAACATCGTAAAGCTCGTTTGCAATTAAAATAAGTTTTTTGTGCTGCATGTCTATATCGGGAATTCCCAAAAGATAAGCATCGTCCCACTCGATTTTTTTTGCTGTGTCTGCCATATAAATTCCTTTAGCGTGATTTTTAGCAATTATAATTTAAAATATGCAAATTGGCAAAAAAATAATGAGATATTTACGAAAAATTTTCTGCTTATGGGTTTAAGTACAATCCTAAAAAGGCGAAAGTTAAATGTCCGTTGACATTCTCAAATAATTTTCCGGAAATTCCTTTTTCTGTAGTGACAAAAGACAATTATATGGAATTTATTAGTGGTTAGACATTTTTAATTGGCCGTCATTGCAAGGTGATAGACAGCGTTGCGGAAGAATTTATAAAGCTGATTCTGACGCCGGGCGGCAAGGCAAAAACGGTCTACTCGGCTGATAATTTTAGGATTGTTTACTCTGATATACAATTTTTGATAATTTTTGTTTATTTGACTATACAATTTAATTTTATGATGTATAATATTGATATATGATAGATTATACAACTCTGATTGAAGTTTCAGCAAAAAGAATCAGGAATACAAAAGAATCTTTTGTACGGTCAATTGATAATAAAATTAACTGGAATTCCCGGCTGATTGGAATTAAAGGCGCTAGAGGCTGTGGAAAGACAACATTGCTTCTTCAGCATCTAAAAAATAATTATCTGGATTTAGTATCTTCAGGAAAAGTTCTCTTTGTAAGTCTTGATAATATCTGGTTTGCAAAAAACTCGTTGCTTGAGCTTGTTGATTCTTTCTCAAAAAATGGAGGGAAAATTCTTTATTTAGATGAAGTTCATAGATATGAAGACTGGTCCGTATACATAAAAAATATTTATGATGATTATCCTGAGCTGCAGGTTGTTTTTACAGGCTCATCTCTTCTTCAGATTCTTGATGCACGTGCGGATTTAAGCCGCCGTCCTGTGATGTACAATATGCAGGGACTTTCCTTCAGGGAGTTTTTAAATATAAAGACAGGAAATGACTTTCAGGAATTGTCTTTAGAAGAAATTTTGCTGAATCATTCAAGACATGCTTTTGATATTTGCGGAAAAGTAAAACCGTTTGAATATTTTGATGAATATATAAAGTCCGGCTATTATCCTTTTTTCATGGAGGGATTGGATTCTTACTACATGAAACTCGAGGAAACTGTAAATATGATTTTGGATGTGGAACTTCCGCTTTTGAGAAAAATAGAAATATCCTATGTTCCTAAAATTAAGAAGCTTTTAGCGATAATTGCTGAAAGCTCGCCATTTCTGCTGAATGTGTCAAAGCTCTCCGGTGCTATGGAGTTGAACCGAGCTACACTGCTTTCATATTTAAAAAGCCTTACGGATGCAAAATTGATTGATTCTTTATTTAAAGACTTAAAAGGGGTAAGTTCGCTTCAAAAACCTGATAAAATTTTTCTTGAAAATACAAACTTGATGTATTTATATCAGGGACAAAATGTGGATAAAGGAAATGCGAGGGAAACTTTTTTGATTAACCAGCTTTCTTATAATCAGACAGTAGAATTTTCAGATACAAGTGATTTCTTTGTAAACGGCAAATATACAATTGAATGTGGCGGAAAAAGCAAAACAGGAGAGCAAATAAAGAGTCTGAAAAATGCCTTTGTTGCAGCGGACGGAATTGAAACTGGCAGCGGTTCTAAGATTCCATTGTGGCTGTTTGGATTCTTGTATTAAAAAAATCACACGCTCCCATCTATTCCTGGGTCAACGGCAGCATAGGCAGATTCAACACAGACTTTTACTATCAAAGCCGCGACTATATAAAGGAATGTTTTTTGACCAACAAGCAGATTGCCTAGAAAATAAAAACTTATTGATTTTGCCAATAAACAGGAAATATGTTGACTGTTAATCAATTTTTTTTAATTTTCTAAAATTTTAGGAATATAATCCAAAAACTGTCTACACGGCGTATAATTTTGAAAAACTAAGTGAGAGAGAATGTTATAAAACACCGAAATAGATTTTTCTTTGCCTTCGGAATAAATATTCCTCTGCAACTTTGTGCTTAAACCGGATATTTGCTTAAAATAGGGGAAATTTTCCCTTAATTTCTGCTAATTTCCCTTATTTTATCTTCAAAATCTTCTGCCCTTAAATATCCAACAAGACGTTTGTTTAGCGGATATGTTTTTAACAGTCCCATTTGAACAAGCCCCTCCAAGTCAGATCTGATTGTTTTAACTGAAACTCCCAATTCTGTCTGTAAATCTTTACTTATGAATATTGTACTTGGTTTTTCGGTTGCAATTTTAATGATTTGAGCCTGCCGCTCGTTAATACCTGTTATTGTCTTGAATTCAAACAAAGCAGAGCGCTCTTTGGCTTTTCTTTCAAGATATTTAGTCAACTCAATAAACGCTTTGTTCAGCACCACAAGATTATAATTTATAAAATATCCTAAATCATAATCATCATGCTCAGTATATAAAAAAACTTTCTCATATTTATCTTTTGAGGCATATATGATTCTTGAAATAGATAAAAATTCTGTAAGCCAATAGCCCTTCTTAAGCATATACCAGTAAAAAAGCGAGCGGGCCGTACGGCCATTTCCATCAGTAAAAGGATGCAGAAATGAAATTACAAAGTGAATAATTATTGCCTTTATAATTGGATGAACGAAAGGTTCATCTTTGTTTGCAAAATCGCATAAATCATTTAAGACAGCTTCAATTTCGTTGTAGTCCGGAGGATTATGAGCTATTTCGCCAGTTATATTATTTGAAACAACTATATCATTATTATTTCTGAATTTGCCTTCTTCATCTGAGTTTTCCAGAGTTTTTTCTGTTATTTGTCTATGTATTTCCAATAACAACTCTTTGGTCAAGGGGTCTTTTTTCTTTTCAGAAAGAAATCGAATTGTTTTATAATTATTCAATATCATTTGCTGGCTTGAATCTTTAGGCCTTTTTTGTTTGCGAAGCATTTCCTTGGCCGCCTTTCGCGTTGTGGACGCACCTTCCATCTGGCTGGATGCAATCGCTTCTTCCATAATTGAGCTAAGCAAATAATACTGCCTGGTTTTTTCAGTTATCAAATTATCAGAAGATAAAGAGCCTCCAAAATTCATATCAAAATCATGAAGATATTTTTGCATATAATCATTTATCTTGTATTTGAAAATATATTTACCAAACGAAACAGCATTTGACATGCGGGATAATTTAATTGCCGCCCAAAAATCCTTTGGATTTATTCCTTCCGGTGAATTATATTTTACCTTATCCCAATAATAATAGTTTTCGTCTGCTTTTTTTAAATAGCTTTGATATTCGGGATTGATTATTAGAGAAACAGATGTTTCGGGGTTAAAATCAGACTTTGGCGGATCTTCAATCATAATTTGAATTTAACATAGATTTGTTGTATTAACAAGGAAATTAGGGGAAATTTTTGTATAATTTCCCTTATCTTATTTTGTAAAATCAACTTTTTTATTCTGGGAATTAAGAAAGATTTTACAACATAGCATATTTCGGTGCGTAAAACGCACTTTTTTTTCCCCCCCCCGATTTGCCTTGTAGAATATCGTTATATCTAATTTTTAAGTTTTTTTTTTACAGTATTGTTACTATTGATAGAATCGCAGAAAGGGTGTATATTACTATTTATAGAAACAACCGCAGGCTGCTGCGTTGAAACTTCATATTTTATAGACGAGGAAATTATGGATACAAAAGAAATTCCCTACAAAATCTACTTGAACGAAGATGAGATGCCACAGTTCTGGTACAATATGCGCGCCGACATGAAGAACAAGCCTGCTCCGCTTTTAAATCCGGGAACGCTAAAGCCTTGCACTGCGGAAGAGCTTGAGCACGTTTTCTGCAAGGAGCTTGTGAAGCAGGAGCTGAACGAAACCGACCGCTACATTCCGATTCCACAGGAAATTCTGAATTTTTACAAGATGTACCGTCCATCTCCGCTTACAAGGGCTTACTGCCTTGAAAAGAAGCTCAGAACGCCGGCAAAAATTTACTACAAGTTTGAAGGAAACAATACATCCGGAAGCCACAAGCTGAACTCGGCAATCGCCCAGGCGTTCTACGCGAAGGAGCAGGGGCTTAAAGGCGTTACTACGGAAACAGGAGCCGGCCAGTGGGGAACTGCTATGTCCATGGCGTGCGCATATCTTGGTCTGGACTGCCGCGTTTATCAGGTTCGATGTTCCTATGAACAGAAGCCTCATCGCCGCGAGGTAATCAGAACTTACGGAGCGCAGGCGATTCCTTCTCCAAGCATGGAAACTGAAATAGGAAGAAAGATTAACGCCGAATATCCGGGATGCACCGGCTCTTTGGGCTGCGCGATTTCGGAAGCGGTGGAATACGCCACAAAGCATGATGGCTACAGATACGTTCTTGGCTCGGTCTTGAGCCAGGTTCTGCTTCACCAGTCGATAATCGGAATGGAAGCAAAGGCTGCGATGGACAAGTATGGAATAAAGCCGGACGTAATAATAGGATGCGCCGGCGGCGGCTCGAATTTGGGCGGACTTATAAGCCCGTTCATGGGAGAAAAACTGCGCGGTGAAAAGGACTACCAGTTTATCGCGATTGAACCGGCTTCATGCCCAAGCCTTACGCGCGGAGTGTTCGCCTACGACTTCTGCGACACAGGCGAGGTCTGCCCGATGCAGAAAATGTACACGCTCGGCTCGCAGTTCATGCCAAGCGCAAACCACGCGGGAGGACTCCGCTACCACGGAATGAGCGCGATTGTAAGCCAGCTCTACCACGACGGCTACATTGAGGCAAGAAGCGTTGAGCAGACGGAAGTTTTCAAGGCGGCTGAGCTTTTCTGCCGTTCAGAAGGAACTTTGCCGGCTCCTGAATCAAGCCACGCAATCAAGGTTGCAATCGACGAGGCGCTCAAATGCAAGGAAACCGGCGAGGAAAAGACAATCCTGTTCGGTCTTACAGGAACCGGCTACTTTGATATGAAAGCCTACGAAGCGTTCAACAACGGAACGATGAGCGACTACATTCCGACCGATGAGGAAATAAAAAAAGCTACAGATTTGATTCCGCGCTTTCCGGGAAACGAATTCTAGTAGCTGTTATATCTTATAGCGATGGCCGCCGGACTGCTTAATTCATCCCTGGATGTTTTATGCGCCGGCGGCATTTATTTTTTTTATAATCCTTTTTTCCAGTTTCCGGTTCTGTATTCCGCGAACGAAATCATAAAGTTTGTGGAAAGAACAATCGAAATTCCTAACAGTAAAATCTTATCTCACCAAACAAATCTTGCCACTTGGATATAATTTCAAATGAACGACCTTCAATTACTCGCAAAAGAAGATTCAATGTATGACTAGGAATCCGTGAATTATTATTTGCGACAATGCACTTTTGGCTTTTAGTTATCCATATTTTTGTGGCATATTCGGTTGGAACGCCCTCTGCAATATGTACATGGATGGGTTCTCTTGGATTTCCTTCGTTTGACCAAAAATATATTATATATTTTCCGATTTTAAAGATTTGCGGCATTTTCAAATCCCCCATTTGCAGCAAACTCAAAAATCATATGAACTTCAGATTCTACAATATCTTTCAAATGTTCCATTTCTTTTTCGGTAAATCCGGAAACTTCTGTCCACTTATATTCAGGAAGATAACAAGTTGCTGTCGCAAATCCGCCGTAAATTGGCTTTTCAATATAAACCTTAACCTGTTCTTTTCCATCTTTTTTTATAAGTTCAGAATGACTGATTAGTGTTTTATCTGGCAGTTCCATAAAATTATAAAGCATAGCATCCTCCGTTTTTTTTATAATATTTTTTATAATATAATATAGTATATCACAAAATCTATCCCATTTTCACAATTCTTCCACGCCCATCACAGAAAAATAATATATATTTTCCAATTTGAAACCCCACTTTTTGCCGGCTTTTCTGATGTGGGGTTCAAATGTAAAGAGCATGTTTTCGTTCAGTTTTGTTTTATTGCCTTTTTCAAAATATAAGCGATTTTCTTTTTTTGTTTCGATTGTGTGTCCTACGTTTCCTAGAAAATCCAGATTTTCATAATCGAATTTTTGAATCTTGCAGTTCATTTCAAAATAAATTTGCTCAAAAGTCATTCCAACTTTTACATAATTTTTAAAATGATTGTGCAAAAATTCTTCAATTTTTAGACCTTCTGCAAATTCGTCATTTTTGACATTTTCTTTTGCCTGAATTTTTCTATTTTCAAAAACAAACGTTCTTGAGCAATCTCCCCAAATTCCATTTTTCAAAGGGCTCAAATCGATTGTTATAAGATTTTCTGCGCCCGCTTTTTCTTCAGAAGGAAAATAATCTTTTCCAGAAACCGAAACACAACTTCGGCTTCCTAACAAAACCAACGCAGGACAACCGTAATACCAAGTCTCTTGAATTCCATGTTTTTCCAGCAATTTTTTACATCGCTCTGCAATTTCTTTTTCTGTGCTATTTTCAGTTATAATTTTTTCAATTTCTTCCAAAACAATTTTTGCAACCGCTTGAACTTTTTGATATTCCGCTAATTTATCATTCATCTTTCTATCGCCTTCTTCCACTTCCCCGTCCTGTATTCCGCGAACGAAATCACAAAATTCATGAACCAGCCCATCGGAACGGAATACCAGACCCATTCAATTCCGAACCGCGGAGCGCATACGACCGAGACAACCACGCGGATTGAAAGATTGATTAAATTTGCAAGCGTAAATACTTTCATGTCGCCCGCTCCGCGCAAAAGTCCGTCGCAGGCCATTTTAAATCCTATCCAGCAGTAAAAAAATCCTTCAAAGCGCAGCGCGGCCTGTCCTGTGCGCAGAGCAGTCTCGCTTCCGCCGTCCCCGATAAAAAGAGAAATAAGCGGACGGTAAAAAATCTCAATGCACACGCAGAGCGTTACCGCAAAAAACGCGACCATAAGATTCGCCGCACGGTAGCCTTTTACAACGCGCTCCGGTTTTCCTGCCCCTATATTTTGCGCCGTGTAAGACGACATTGAATTGTTCAACGCCGCCATAGGAACAATCGCAATCGACGCAATGCGGCTGAACGCAGAATATCCGGCGAGCGCTTCCGAGCCGAAACTGTTCACCACGGACTGAACCAGCATCATCCCGATAGAAACGGTGGACTGCTGTAATATAGAAGGAATCGCGATTTTCGCCATTGATGAAAGCTCGCGTCCGTCAAAAAATCCGAATTTCCTGTAACCTCTGCGGCTCAGCTTGCCGCCACAAAAACTTGCGCCGCCAGACATTAAGACTGCGCCGTCGGAAGTTTCTTCGGCCTCCGAAACTCCATCTCCCGAATCCTTGAATTTCCCAAGCGTGCGCATAAAAACCGCGAACGACAGAACGCACGAAAGACCCTGGGCAATCAGCGTTGCCCATGCCGCTCCTGCAACGCCGGTCTTAAACACCGCTACAAACAGAAAGTCCAGCGCGACATTCAGAAGTGAAGAAAAAATCAGAAATACAAGCGGAATCCGCGAATTTCCAATCGCATTGAACATCGAGGAAATCACGTTGTACATGAACAAAAACGGCAGGCCCAGAAAATAAATCCGCAGATAGACAAGAGCCATGTCCAGCGCGTCTGAAGGAGTCTTTAAAAGCACAAGAAGCGGACGGTTTATTACAATTCCCACTGCGCCAAGAAAAACGCTGATACCCAGAAACGTCAAAAACGCAGTGCTGACCGCAGTCTTCATCGCAGAAAAATTGCGCGCGCCAAAATACTTGCTCACAATCACCGAAGAACCGACACCGCCGCCAATCGCCACGCAGATAAAAACAACCGTAAGCGAATAAGATGCGCCGACCGCCGCCAGAGCCTGCTCGCCAACAAACCGCCCCACAACCGCCGAATCGACCATCGTGTAAAGCTGCTGGAACAAATTGCCGATTATAATCGGAAGTGAAAAAACAAAAAGCGCATAAAACGCCGGCTTTGAAGTAAGATAATCGCTTTTCATACGCAAATCATAGCAGAAAAGAAAAAAAGTGTCGAATCTTCAAATTTTTAAATTCTGGCGGCTTTTTGTCCGTTCGCTTTCGCAAACTGCCAAAAACCGGGCTTTCCAGGGCTTCGGCTTCCGCCTTCGACCAAACGCTCCGCGTTTGTTTTCACGCATTTTTTCAAAATGCGCTCACCCTTCCAATCCCTGCCGCATTTTAAAATTTACCTGCCTAGCGGATGCAATTTTGTCCGGCAATCACGCACAGAATTCCCAAAATCAAACTTGAAAAAACGTAAAGCGCCGCTATAAAAAAGTTCTTCTCCGAAACAAAATTCGCACTTTCCAACGCAAACGTAGAAAAAGTCGTGAATCCGCCGCAAACGCCAGTCTTAAGAAAAAGCACAACAAGCGGACTGAACCTAAAAGAAACCTTTTGCGCCGCCAAAGAAGCCAGTGTTGTAACAATACCAATCGCAAAGCAGCCGAGCATGTTCACAACAAAAGTCTGAAACGGAAAAACGCTCTTCACAGGAATCAGCGTAAAAAGATAGCGCAAAACGCTTCCCGCCGCTCCGCCCGCCGCAACAGCCAAAATATTCAAAATCATAAGGCAATTCTATAAAGTTTGTGTCCGCAATTCAATCAGCGTAAGAACAAAAATGCGTAGGAATTACCAGGAACTTTTTATGAACATAAAATCCGAAAGTTTTTCTAAAACTCAAGCATTCCCTGCGCGGCGGCCTGCTTTTCTTCCGGGAACGTGTTCAGGTATTCAAACACTTTTTCCAGCCGCCACTCTATTCCATTTTTTTCACATTCGGTTCTGATTATCTGCAGCAGGCGATCGTTGTCCGGGCTTGTAACTTCGTAAGCGTTTCCATAGGTGCGGATGTATTTTTCTTTTAATCCTGGAAAATGCTGGTCCAGCTTGCTGTAAAAATATTCGCGGTTTCCTTCGCGCAGTGTAAGCCCGATTTTAAAGCAGATTATTCCGCGCACTTTTTCCTGAACGCAGATTTCCATAAGGCGGCGGACATTCTGCTCGGTGTCGTTTATGAACGGAAGGAACGGCGAAAGCCACACGACTGTAGGAATTTTTCGTTTTCTGCATTCGGCAAGAACTTTCGCGCGCCCATCCGTTGTGCAGACCGCAGGCTCTATGCCCCGGCAAAGGTTTTTGTCCGCGGTCGTAAGCGTCATCTGGACAACGGCTTTTGATTTTGCGTTGATTTCTTCTATTATATTGATGTCGCGCAGAATCAGGTCGCTTTTTGTGTGCACGGTAACTCCGAATCCGCGCCTTTTGATTATTTCAAGGCAGCGGCGCATAAGACCAAGCTCCGCCTCGCAGTGCATGTATGGGTCGCACATCGCGCCTGTTCCAATCATGCATTTTTTGCGCTTGGAAGAAAGCTTTTGCTCCAAAAGTTCCGGCGCATTCCGCTTTACCTCGATGTCCTCAAAATCGTGGTTCATCTGGTAGCAGCGGCTTCTTGAATCGCAGTAAATGCAGCCGTGCGTGCAGCCGCGGTAAATGTTCATTCCGCCCCGCGCCGAAAGAATTCCTTTTGCTTCTGAAAAGTGCATGGCTGATTATAGCATATTAACATGACAGCGTCGTGTCAGGTTTAGGAAAATAAATTCTGCACGGACACTGATATTTTTGATATAATTTCAGGAGGGCTTTATGAAGAATTTAAATGAAATGAAAGCGCGGCAAAAAGATTTTGTTGGACATCTGCGCGGTTTGACTGAAAAATATGTTGCCGGTTTGGAAAAAGAAAAGATTCAGACAATTCTTTTAAGCGGTTCTGTGGCTCGTGGTGATTATTTTCCAGGGAAGCTTGGCGGATATGTGGATTTGATTGTAATGACAAAAGAACCGAATTTTGACGCGAATACAGTTTTTGGAAAAGATATAGAACCAGAGATTCCTTATCACTGCATGGAAACCTTTATTGATGATGAAAAAATTGGTTTTGAAATAGATATTCGCCAGTTTGTTTATGTCCATAAATTTGAAACATTTGATGAACCTGGAAAATGGTCAATTCTGGAATCAAAGATTTTGTATGACGAAAATGATTTGTTTTCAAAAGAACTTAGTAAAATTGAATTTCTTAAAAAGAAAGAACTAAAATCATATTTTGAAAAAACTATTTTTGAAATTGAACGTCTTATCGGAGATTATATTTGCGACAAATGGTTGCGCCGGGCGGCTTATATTCAACTGCATGAAAATCTTAACAAAGCCATAAAGCTTGGAATTTGCTGTCTATATTACATAAATGGAAGCTATGTTGCGCCTGACAACCGTTTAAGTTATTACACTTATTCTTTTGAAAAACTACCCGAAAATTATGAAAGAATGATGAAAATACTGATGAAACAAAATATTTCAAGCCGACGCGATTTTTTCAGAAGAAAACAACTTTTTGAATCTGGATTTTTAAACTGGCTAAAGGCTGAAAAGATTAAAATTCCTGCAATTCAAATTGATTAAAACTGTAGTGCTATTGCAGGTGTAAAAATCTATATCCGTAAAGATTTGTATCTATCTCAAAGTTTTGAAAAGTCCATTGAAAAAGTGTAGTCTGACTAATGAAAGTCGCTTGAAAAAGTGTATCAAACATCAAGAAACTCCATTAAAAAAGTGCAAAACTGGAGGCTTATATGTTTAAACGAAAAATGGCTATGCGATTTTGGAATCATCACTCTTTGTCATAATCTTAATAATATTACAGAACCGCTCGAGGGTAATAAGATTGATAATGTCTTTAAGATTTATATGCGGGATTCCGGTCTTCTTGTTTCGATGCTTGATCGAGATTGCGCTTCCAAGATTCTTGCGGGAGAACTTGGATGTTATAAGGGGGCAATTTTTGAGAATATCATAGCGGACTGTTTTTCTAAGCAGGACAGAGAGCTTTGTTATTTCCATAAAGATTCCGGTCTTGAAATTGATTTTGTTTCAAAGATTAATAATGACATTTCTCTTATTGAGGTTAAAGCTACGACAGGGAATACAAAATCGGCAAAAACGGTTTTAAGGAATTCCCAATATGATGTAAATATATGTTACAAACTTTCAGAAAATAACATTGGAGTTGCAGAAAATATAATAACGATACCTTATTATATGACATTCCTTTTATAAAAAGAATTTATTTCCTCGACCGGCGCGACTCTAAAAAAATGGCAGCTGGAAAGTGAATAAATAGCAGAAACAGATTTTCAAAAAGGAACTCGAAGAGTTCGGCTGAAAAGCTGCAAAAATCTCGATGAAAAACAGGAGCGTTTTGTTTGAGAAAATCGGGATGTAAGAATCAAATCTGTTTAGTGATACTAAACACTTATGTTTAGTGATATTAAACACTTGTATTTAGTGCCACTAAATACTATAATATATTCATGGTTACAAAAGAATTGATTTTGCGGATGGCGGAAAAACAGAAGAATGAAATTTTAAGCTCTCCCCCGAATCTTGGGGTGAACAGGGAGGGGCTGCAAAACATTCACTCTCCTATTCCTCAGTTCGTCAGGATAATCACAGGAATCAGACGTTGCGGAAAAAGCACTTTTGTCTGCCAGGACATGAAAAATCGCTGCGGAAATGCTTTTTATCTGAATTTTGATGAGCCTGCGCTTTCGGAATTTGATTCAAATTCGTTTTTGATACTGGACGAAGCCATCGCCGATTACAGAAAAAAGTATGGAAGTTCAAATGAGCTTTTCTTTGATGAGATTCAGATTATTTCCGGCTGGGAAACTTATGTAAGCTCAAAACTGAAGGAAGGAAACCTTGTTACGGTAACTGGCTCAAACGCCTCTTTATTAAGTCAGGAACTGGGAACAAGACTTACCGGCCGCCATTTGGACTATGAGCTTTTTCCGTTCAGTTTCAATGAATTCTGCACTTTTCTAAAGAAACAAAAAAATGCGGAATCCTTTGAAGAATATATTTTTAAAGGCGGTTTTCCCGAATTCTTGAATTACAGGCAAAGCCAGATTCTTACGCAGCTTTTTGATGACATCATTTTCAGGGATATTGTCGTACGCTACGGAATAAAAGACTCAAAGTCGCTGCGGACTCTTGCTGTTTATCTCTGCTCAAATTGCGGAAACCTTGTTACGGGAACAAAACTGTCGGCCCGGCTCGGATTGAAAACAACGGCTACAATACTAGAATATCTTTCTTTTTTTGAGCAAAGCTATCTGTTCTCGTTTGTACCGAAATTCTGCTATTCCGCAAAAGCACAGTCGGTGAATCCTAAGAAAGTTTACAGCATCGACTCTGGAATGGCAGCAAACATCTCCGTTTCCTCGTCGAAAGACATAGGCCGGCTTTTTGAGAACGCTGTGTTCTGCAAAATCCGGAGGGAAACAAAGAATATCTGGTATTATTCGGAAAACAGTTTTGAGTGTGATTTTTTATACGGCGCTTCGACTGTTCCTGAAAAGGCGGTTCAGGCTTGCCTTGAGCTGACAAATGAAAACATGGAGCGCGAAGTCCGGGGAATCGTAGAAACCTGCAGAAAATTCAACAATATTGAAGGTTTTATTGTAACTTTAAATCAAAGCGATAGAATTGAATATGACGGAATGACCGTAAACGTCGTAAAGGCAACCGATTTCTTTTGATGAAAAAAAATTAACTGAGGTGAAAACATGGCGACAACAAAAGAATACATCGATTTTGTGTGCAATCAGATTGAACGCTACGGCGAGGTGCACAGCCGCAAGATGTTCGGCGAATATATGGCGTACCTGAACGCAAAGCCGGTTCTTCTTGTGTGCGACAACACGGTTTTTGTGAAAAAACTGCCGGAAACAGAGCCGGTTATGAAGGAATTCAACGCGGAATGCGGATTTCCTTACGACGGCGCAAAGGAGCATTTTATCCTCGATATTGAAAACCGCGAACTTTTGGACAAAGTGATTCCGCTGCTTGGAAAAATTACGCCAGTCCCGAAGAAGAGGAAGAAATAAATTGATTTTGTGCAAAATTTTACATATAATTCTATGTAAGTAATTACAGAATGCTTTTTTAATATGGAGGCAAATTATGGTGACTTTTGCAAGAAACGAAATTGTGTCATCCAGCCAGTTTGTAAGGAATTTCGCGACTTTTCTGAAGCAGCTTACGGAATCAAAGCAGGAAAAAATTGCAATCATAAAAAACAACGAGATGCAGGCCGTGATGATTCCTGTTGAGGAATATGAAAAGCTGAAATCAATAGAGGAAATTGCCGAACGGAAAGAGATTTTTGATACAGTTCAAAGCCGAGGCCAAACTCTGGAATCGGAATATGTTTCTTATGACGAGGCGATGAAACAGGCTGGTTTCTGATGGAAAAATGCTATGAAATAAAATTTCACCCGGCCGCACTGAAAGAATTTTGTGCTCTTGATGGAAGCGTAAAAATTCTTGTGAAAAAACAACTGGACAAACTCAAGGCGCAGCCTTTTCTTGGGGAAGAACTTGGAAACAAGAATGGCTACAATCTTTCCGGCTACAGAAAAATGTATGCCTGCAAAAAGCAAGTCAGAATTGTCTATTCTATTCATGATGACGTGCTTCTTGTAAAAATAATCGCAATAGGAAAGCGCGAGGAAATGCAAGTTTACGAAACTGCGTCGGAGCGGATATAAGTTCAAACTGAGCGAATATGAAAAAAATTACTCGCTTTCAAAAATCAAGATTTTTTCTGATATTTTGTCTACAAACGGAAGTTTTTCAAACAGTCTTAATACCGGATGAAGGGCAATCATTCCTCTTGTGATATTGTCGTCTTTTATTTTTCTAAAGCCGGCGGCAATGTCTGCAATGTCTTCAAAGCAATCTGCTCCGAAAATGAATCTTGCGCCTGTTTTATGGATTGATTTTTCAATCTTTTCGCGGTTTATCCATCTTTTTGCAAGACATTCAAGCATGACTGTCGCTCCGCTAAAATTTTTGCGGATAATCTCAAGCATTTTTGCATTCTCATTCTTTGTAAGATACATGCTCAAGCCTTCAATTATAAAAAGAACTTTTTCGCAGGCATCTATGTTTTTCACCCAGGACGCATCAAGCACTGAACAGCCGATGTTCAAAATCCTTTCCGGCTCATCAAAAATCTCATTCCTGATATCAATTATCTCAGGCAAATCAAGATTAATCCACTTCAGTCTGCCGTTGTCCATTCTGTAAAAGCGAGTGTCCAGCCCGCAGGCAATATTTACAACAGTGCAATTAGGATTTTCTGAGATAAAGTTTTTTACAAGTTCATCAAAAACAAGAGTGCGGGCAATAACACCGTCGCTCATCGTTGAGTCACCTTCCGCAAGCGAAAAGTCATAGTCAATCTTTTCAACAATCTCAACCGCCTTTGAATCATAAAATTTATGTCCCTTGTTATTTGAATATTTTGCACGTGCATAAAAACTCTGGAGCATAGTTTCCGCCGTTCCGCTCAAATTTACTTTGATTCGTGCGGATGGTTTATAATTCGGTGTTTGTGTTGGAATAATGTTTGTTTTTTCTGCCATATTGTTTCCCCTGATAGATAAGTGCATATATTATACAAAAGTTAGTTAAGGCTAACAATATGTAAAGAAGATTTTGGGTGTTAGCGGAAAGGGCGGAGAGCGAAAAAAACATAGACTGACGGCAACAGGTTGCAGCCAGCCTATGTTTAGAAAAAAGTCTAATCAGCGCGATTTTCTGTTTTTGGAATTTTATTCTTTGAACAGATTTCCTGCCGTCATTTCAAGGTAGTTTTTTCCGGCGTAATCCGGGAACGCTTTCTCTGCGGCACAGATAAATTCGTCGCGTGTCTTACATTGCGCGGCAAGTCCGCGTAGCTTTTTCACGTAGGCAATTTTTTCTGTTACGGCATCCTGCTCCTCAACGTTCGCGTGGCTTGAAAGAATGTACTTGTAGCCGGCTTTCTGGTACGACTCAAGAATTTCAATCATTGCCGCGGCATGCGCGTCAGAACCGATAATCGAATGAACGTATTTTCCGAGCATGTGGGTATAAATCGCGTTTGCGGCAGGAATTTCAACATCGAAGGAAGAGCCCCGGTCGTAAATCACAAAGTCGATTCCGGCGATTGTGTTTTTTCCTTCGCGCAGAATGTTTTTAATTGAAGCGACAAAGTTTCCGCGGAAGGCAGGTCCGAACGCTTTCAAAAGTCCCTGTGTGATTCCAAATGCTGTTCCGCCGCCCACAGATTTTTTAGCGTTTTCGGTTCCCCACACGTTCATTTCCTTGATGTAGTCTGCGCCGGCCGGATGGTCGCTTATGATAATGTCGTTCATCGGCTTTTTGAGAGAAGCAATGTATTCTTTCCAGGCGTCAAGATTTTCCGTGAACGCCGGAAGCTCAATTCCCACAAGCGCGTTTTCGCCTTCAACAATAAAAGCCGCGTCGCAAAGAGCGTCCTTTGTGTCGTAAGCGTGAAGCTTGATTTTTCCAAAGTCATAGACCGTTACAGTTCCTGCCGAAAGATTTTTTGTTGTGTTCATAATTCACCTCTAAAAGTTTTTTTGCGTGCACGTTGTAACTTTTTTAGTTACAAGTAAAATATAATTCAGATTTGTTGTAATGTCAATAGTTACAACTAGAGGGTTGTGAAAAAAATCAGTTAGGATGTATGCCGTGGAACGTGTTTTGGAACTGAATGAATAATCCGTGTGGGAAGTTCTTGGTTTGCTGAAATACGCAGCATGAATTTGCGTTCTATTTATGATGTCCGCCGTGATGATTGCATTTTGCGTCTGGATTTCCTTTTAAGATTCCGCTTAAAAATGATTTTACAGCGTCATCGGGATTCCCGGTGATTCCGGCAATCTGCTTTAAGCCGGCATTGTTCAGGGCATCAACCGCGCCTTGTCCGCGGTTTCCAAGAATCAGAATTTCAACGCCAAGACTTTTTAAGTAAGCCGCCAGGTCGTTATGGCCAAAGCCGCCGCGATTTTCATTTTTTTTGTCTCCAGTTTGTTTTTTTAAGTTTCTTCAATTCAAATTTCAGAATAAAACAATCCATGAATGATTATATAAGCCGCTAATAAATTTAATAGTAACTTATAAATTTACTAATATATTTAATTCTGCAAGTAAATCGGATATAGTAAGCACATCGTACGATTAAATCTAGCTTCTATAAAGAAGATGAGGAAAACAAAATGTCGCACTGCCAAAAATGCGATTACTATAATTGAAAAGGAAAATATGCTTAGGTTTACAGAAGAAAAATGCTTTACACAGGCTCAAATTCAGGAGCTTTTTTTGTCGGTCAATTGGATTTCTGGGAAATATCCGGAACGGCTTTTTAAGGCTCTTATGAATTCATCGACGGTTCTGACAGTCTGGGACGAGAATCGGCTTGTCGGGCTGGTCCGGGTTCTTGATGATTCTGAAATGCTTGCGCAGATTCATTATGTGCTTGTCCATCCGGATTATCAGGACAAAGGAATTGGTGGAAAAATGCTTGAACATATCAAAGAAAAATACAAGAAATTTCTTTATATCGAAGTAATGCCGGAAGACAAAAAAAATGCGTCTTTTTACATAAAGCATGGATTTACTCTTATGGAAAACGGAGTTGCGGCACAGATTTGCAATTATGGAAACTAGAACCAGGTTCAAGAAGCGGGCAAAAGAAATCCTTCTGAAAAAAATCTGTCCGCCATTGTTCGCAGTTCTGAATGGAGGAAGAGGGTAAAGTAGTTTGTCTTACTCCAGCTAAGTCCAGACAAAAACGCTCGGGTCGTACTGAAAACTTTTGCGGAATTTGAAATAGTTTTCAGTAGAAAGATAGGATTGCCGGGAAAAAATATTAGTAGAAACTTGCAATAGAAATTGTACACGTAAAGGATTTTTTTTGGCGGGGGAGTGGTGAGATTCACGAATCATCATTATTTTTTAACCATTCACAATAAATCTGTGGTATCATAAAACAAGGTTTATTATATGAATGTTTTTGATTCTATTCCAGCTGGCTTTTTTAACTGCCTTGCAAGTTCAGCAAATCACAGAGCCTATGCCGGTTGTCTTGGCGCGATTTATGAACAGTATAGCACTGCGGTTTCATATAGATTGCCAAGAACAGACATACGGGATTCTCTTGTTATTTACCTTTTGCAAAATCATATAGAACTAAAAGAAGACGGCACAGAAGATTTGGCTACAGGAAATGATCAAGCTAATTTTATAATCAGAAAATTTGTTTCGTCCGGCTACATTGAAGAAGAAACTGATGACACAACTTTTGAAAAATATATTGTAATGACTGATAACGGCATTGCCCTTGCAGAATTCTTGGAAAAACTTTCAAAGCCAAGGCGACCGGAATATTCAAACTTCATCTTGAATATTTACAATCGATTAAAATACCAGACCAAAGAGCAGAAGAGCGAGCCGTACAGTCTGCTTTTAAGACCGACTTTTGAAGATGCGAAGGCTCTTTCATCTTCTCTTAAAAAACTTTCAACATCAATCAAAAAAATAATTGAAACTATGCTTCACGAAGGAAGTCTTGTAAGTCTTACGGAAAACATAATCAAATATTGCGACGGGGAATTCATCCGTGAGTATTCAAGGCTTGTAAAGCAGCAGAACATTCACCTCTATAGAAATTTTATTACGCAGGAACTTGAAAGGCTAAAAGGGGAATCTTTTGAGATTATTGTGCAGAATCTTATAAATGAAGAAAAAATTGAAAAATCAGAAGCAGAATACAGAATTTCTGAAATGATAGATTCAACTAAAACTTTTTTGCATGACGATTATAACAAAATAATGGAAGACATAAAGCAAAAAATAAATACATATATACGAATTGCGATTTCTCGCGAAAGAATGTTAAGAAATAAAGGATTCGACCTAAAAGGATGTGTTGAACAGGCTTTGCAAATTCTTATAAAAAATGATGATAAAAATGATGAGGTTTTTCAGAAATTATTCCGCATACAATCAAGCGAATTCATTGACACAAGTTCTTTGTATATTCCAAGAAAAGCGAGCTCTCTTACTCAAAATACAGAAAACGAATATTACGAGTTAAGCGATGAGGCAAAAAAAAGGCAAACCGCTTTGCTTCAAAAAGAGGCAGACAATCCATACTCCAAAGATAAAATGAAAAACTATTTTTCTTCGTTTCCTGAAAGTTCTCTTCAAGTTGTTGAAAACAAGGATAATATGCTTTCAACTCTTGCGGCTATTACTTATGCAAAAGAGAACGGCTGGAACATTGCTTCTTCAGACGAGTATATTCAAAATAATAACTTTAAAATGCGAAAATGGGAGGCTTCAAGAAAATGACAGCTGATGAATATTGGTCTTCTACATTTACTTCTCAGGAAAAACTTTTGTTCCAACGAGTGTGCCGCACGCTTTTAAAGAAAACATTCATTGTCCGTGATAAAGATGATGACAACCGCAGAATGTACTTTTTTGCATCAAAATATTCAGATTTTTTGACAAAATATTTTTCATATATGGGATTTGATGTTTCAGTGTCAAAAGATGCCGGCGTGGTAATGCTGCAAAATTATACAGGAACCGGCGAAATTGCAAAAATTTCAGTGAACAAATATCTTTTTAAGAAAACTGAAACCATAGTCTTATGCTGTCTTTGGTCACTTTATTCAGATAAAATAAAGAGCGGCTCGCTGGCAAAGCAGATTACAGTTACTCTGGCCGATATAAACATTGAGCTTGATAAATATGATTTCAACGGAAATATTGATAAAGGCCGCTGGATTGAGATTCTTGGGCTTTTTGCAAAATTCAATTTGATTGCTTCAAAAGGGGAAATTGGCTCAAATGATTTCTGCATAGTTTTGTTTCCGTCTCTTCAGTTTGCGCTGGATGAAAAAGAGTTTGCTGATTTTGTAAATAATACAGAAGCAAAATTTAAAAACCGGAATCTGCACGATGATTATGAAAACGCAGAAATGGAGAGTCCGGAAACGGATTTTGATTCTTTTGATATAGAATTTGATGAATCACAAGGAGACGAGAATTGAAAGAAATATTAAACCGAAAAACCGCCAAGCGGCTTCTTTTGATAAACTGGTCTTGCTTTCAGAATGAGACAATAGAACTCGGTTCTTCCACGCTTTTTACCGGCGTAAACGGAACTGGAAAAACTACAATTCTTGATGCAATGCTTTATCTTCTAACGGCAAACAGGCAGTTTAATAAAGCCGCTGATGACAAAGACCGCAATGTTACTGCCTACATTCACGGAGACAGAAAGACAAATGGTGTTGACAGATATTTAAGAAAAGACGCAGTTACAAGTTATATCGCCATGGAATTTTTTGATCCGGGGACAAAAAAATATTTTGTGGTGGCTGTCTGCATGGAATCGAAAAATCCGCAGGACGCTGCCGAAAGCAAATGGTGCATATTTGATGGATGCCATCTTGATGATATAAATTTTTACGATAAAGATGCTCTTAAGCAAAAACGTTTTATTACAACCGCAAGAAATAATTTATCTGCAAAAGGAATTCCTGTAAAAGCTGGAGATTTTTTAGGTCGAGATAAGGCTGTTGAGCAGGTAAAGCGTGTTCTTGGGATACGCGGCGACAGTAAAAAATTCAGAGAGAAACTCTTGAAAATGACAGCCTTTGATCCTGAGCGAAATGTGGATAAATTCCTGCAGGATTCCGTTTTGGCAGATATACCAGTTCATTCCATTGAGCTTCTGCGCGAACAAAAAAAGTTGTATGAAGAAGCGCGGATAATGTTTGAGAATATAAAGACAAGAAAAAATTTGCTTGAGCAGATTGAAGAAAAAACTCGTGAATATGAAAAGCAGCTTAAGACAAAAAATCTCCGTTCAATGATATATGAGTTTCAGTATATCAATAAGAATAAAATTGAAATCGGCAATAAAAAGTTGGAGCTAAAAAATCTTCAAATCGAAAAAGAGGCTCTTGTTTATAAAAAAGCGGAAGCCTCTGAAAATATGGAAAAAGCAAGAAAATTGCTTTCAGACGCAGAAAGTAAAAATGCCGATGTAAAGTCAACCCTTGAAAAACTCGAAAATGACGAGGCTTTTTGCTCTAAAAAAATTGCTGAGACTGAATTGGCTTTGGCACGCTTAAAACAAATTCAGATTGCCTTAAAAAAGCTCATATTCGCACTTAAAGATTTTATCACTGTGGAGGAAAAAGAAAAAACTGTTCTTGAAAATCTTGCGGAAACTGATTTTAATTCCAGTGAAAAAAGAAAGGCGTTTTTATCTTATGGTGAAAAGGCAAAAAATCAACATGAACTTTTGATAAAAGATATAGGCCGCAAAGAAGACCGGCTTAAAGAATTAAAAGAGAAATTTTCTGATACTGAAAAACGCATAAAAGAACTTGAATCAAATCGTGTAATTTTTCCAAAAGAAGCCGAAGAGTCTAAGCGGATTATAAAACAGGAATTTGAAAAGCGTGGAATTCAGTGTCAGGTTCGTTTCTTTGCCGAGCTTGTGGAATCTTTTACTGATGAAAAATGGCGACCTGCCATTGAAACTTTTCTTGGGCCTAAAAGATTTTTCATAATTGTTGATGATGAATATTGTGGTGTCGCACTAAATATCTTACGCGAAAAACGGCTGTTCAGGACAAATGTTGTTCTGTCTGACAAGATTCCTGAAAGCGAGATTGTAGAAACTTCCGCATCATCGGTTTTGAATATAAAAAATAAAGCCGCTAGAAGATATGCAAACTATTTGCTGAACGGAATTCATCTTTGCGATTCAGAGGATGAACTTCACGAATATCCAAAGGGCGGAATTATGGCGGACGGAACTCTTTCTAAAAGCTATTCTGCAAGCCTTATGGATATACGCAAAACCCGATTCTGCATGGGAAACAATGTTGTAGAGTTTCAGCTTAAGCAGGCAAAAAAAGAAAAGGAAGAATTACTTTCTTCTATTAATATAGTAAATGATGAGATTTCTAAAACTGAGCAACTGAAGAAACTGATAGAAAATATAAAATGGGATTCTTCTTATTACGATTTTAATTCTCCTTCAAATCTTAAAATTCTTGAAAAGCAGAAAAATGAGCTTGCTGTTCAAATTCAAGAACTTAAAAACAGCCCGGATATGCTTGCTGCAATGAAGGAAATTGAATTTGCACAAGGAAATTATAATAAAGCCCGAAAACAAAATGACGACGCCATAAAGTCAGAAACAACAAATGCCAATAAAATTGACTCTGTCCAAAAAGAGATTGAGCGGCTTGAAATAGACTCAAATTTAAAGCAGAAATCATATTCAGAACTTGTGAAAGCAAATCCTGAGCTTGAAAGTGAAATGCATACAGAATATGAGCGTCAGACTGCCATAAGAAAAAGTCCTATTGTAATTGGTGAAAAGCACATGAAGCAGTTAAATGCAGATGTGGAAAATGCAAAGAAAAATCTTGAAAACGAACAGCTTGAATACAATAAACTTTCAGATTTGCCGTTGGAAAACCGTGGTATTGAATTTATATCTTTCTATCGCGAACAATATAGAAATGTGGCAAACGTTAAAATTGATGAAGCAAAAGACAAACTTGAAGAACAGTCTGTAAAGCTGCGTGATGTTTTTCTGCATGATTTTGTGTCTGAACTAAAAGAAAATATTGATAAGGCAAAAGATGAAATCGATAAGATTAATTCTGAGCTAAAGAAAATTCCTTTCGGACGAGATATTTACCAGTTTAAAATGATTCAAAAAAGTGACCGCCAAGTGTTTTTCACAATTTTGGATAATCTTTCAGCATTACAAGGTAACCCTGATTTATTCAGCGCGAATTCTGGCAATGATGAAAAACTCAATGCTGATGTTCAGGAATTTCTGGATAAAATTCTTTCTAGCGAAGATGAAAGCGATTATTCGGATTATAGAAATTATTATAATTACGATATGCTCATAAAAAGTAATTCAGGAGACGAAATTACAGAAACGAATTTATCCAAAAAACAAGGCTCTGCTTCCGGCGGAGAAAAGCAGACTCCATATTTTATTGTATTGGCGGCAAGTCTTTTGCAGTTTTATCCAAAGAATGTTACCTGCGCAAGAATCGCTTTTATTGATGAGGCTTTTTCGGCACTTTCAAAAGAGCGCATTGAGCAAATGGTCAAATTTCTGGAAGACAATGATTTTCAGGTGTTTTATGCGGCTCCTCCTGAAAAAATAGATTCAATCGGCCGCTACATTGACAACACTGTGGCACTTTACACGGATGGGCGATACACAAAACCAATAGAAGGCTTCTCAAAATAATATGACATTCTCACAAAAACAAAAAAAGACATTGGAACTGCTTCTAAAAAAATATGAATCCAGCAAAACGTATAACAAAAATAATGAAATCACACAGTCGTTTTCTATTCTCCCAGAGAAGATTTTTCCGGACTACACAAACGATTTTGCAGATGTTGATAAAATCCATGATTTTGAGAATGACCTTGAAGTTCTTGAGAAGATGGAACTTGTTGAAATTTCCAAAAAAGATGACAGAATCAGTAAGATAACTGCCATTTCAACAAAAGAAAACTGGAATAAAATTCGGCAAATTCTTGGTGTAAAAGATAAGAATACAAGATTAAAGGAGGAAATCAGCTTTTACTCAGCGATTTATGATGATTCAGATTTCGACAAGATTGCAAAGGATTTTTGCAGGCAGCAGATAGAACGTCTTGAAGTTGGCAAGAAAGCTCAGTTTTTTCAGGAAGAAGCAAAAAATATTATTGCACTGTTGAATTGTATTTTGAAAAATAAGAATGAGATTTTGGAGAGGGAACTTTCTATTTCAGTTTTATCAAATTCAAAAACATGGGAAGAAAAATATAAGAAAAAAATCCTAAAAATTTTGCGTCAAAATGAACGTTTTGCTTCTTTAGTGGAAAATTGCGAAGATGAAAAAGAGGCAGACAAAGTTATTCTTGAAGAATGTAATATTTTTTCAAATCCGTCTTATATATATTTTAAAGGAAGCGGAACAATTACTCTTGAAAATGGAAACAGCATAAAAATTTTTTCTGACATTCCGCTTGCGCTTTCTTCGGCTGCTATAAGTAAAATAACTGCTTTTGAAATTGTTGATAAGAAAATTATGACTGTCGAAAATTTGACTTCTTTCAACAGAATAAAAAAAACAAACACATTTTTTATTTTCTTGTCAGGCTATCACAACAGCGCAAAGCAAATATTCTTGAAAACAATCTTCGCACAAAATTCAAACAAGGAATATTATCATTTCGGCGACATTGACCCTGACGGATTTTTTATTTTAGACAACCTGCGTTCAAAAACACAAATAGATTTTAAAGCATACAAGATGGGCATGGCTGAACTGCAAAAATATTCTTCTTATACAAGACCTTTAGAAGAAAATGATTTAAGAAAAGCCGATTCATTAATTGCAAAAGGTAAATACACAGAGATTTTGGACTATATGCTCAAACACAATGTAAAACTTGAACAGGAAATCATAAGCTGGAAAGAAGTATCCAACAAGGTAACTAAGTTTCCCGAATAAACCAGTTGTATTTGTCTAATAAAATCAGAGTTGTTTGAACAAAAATTCGCTGAAAGTCATCTAAAAATATGCTATGATTTTCTCATAAATCTTCTTAATAAAAACTATGCCAGAAAAAAACTGTATCGACATAAAAGAAAATGACCTTCTCAAAATAGACAAAGAGCTTCTTGAACTTTTATTGCAGGACAAGACGACCGGAAAAAACATAATCTGGGCGACTGACAACTACTCAAAGCACGGCGCACAGTACGCTTTTGAAAAGCCGATTCTTGTGGAACTTGTAACTTCAAGAAACGGAAGCATAATAAAGCCGCGCACGCAGAAGTCAAAGACAGAACAGCAGCAGCGCGTAAGGCAGAAAGCCGAGGTTTTTACTCCAAGCTGGATTTGCAACGTTCAGAATAACCTTGTTGATGAAGTCTGGTTCGGGCGGAAAAATGTGTTTAATATAGAAGAAAACCGATCTTGGAAAACGATAAAAGAAAAAATCAGCTTTCTGGAAACAGAAAATAAAACTTGGAAAGACTACGTTTGTTCAACAAGGCTTGAAATCACCTGCGGAGAAGCTCCTTACATCACAAGCCGTTACGATGCTGTAACAGGGCAATATATAGAAGTTCCTGAACGCATCGGATTTTTGGACAGAAAGCTCCGCGTTGTAAATGAAAACACCGAAACCCGCGAGAACTGGTTAAAGTGGGCGTGTGCCGCAGTTCAAAGTTCCTACGGTTTTGAATGGCAGGGCGACAATGTTTTAATTGCAAGGGAAAATGTTCTTTTTACGGTCGCCGAGCATTATCAGCATAAATTCAACAAGAATCTTTCGACTCAGGATTTGGTCGGCTTTGCAAAAATAATTGTCTGGAACATCTGGCAGATGGACGGGCTTAAATTCGTTGTTCCAAACAGCTGCTCAGAAAAAGAAGTTGTAGAGCAGGATTTGTTTGAAACAAGAGTCATCTCAAAGGCGTGCGAAGGCTGCAAAAAAAACAATCCGCTGAAGCACAATGGAATCTACTGCAAAATAAAAGACTGGGAAAAGAATGAGATAGTCAGGTTTGTGGACTTGATGAACGGAGGAGAATTATATGGCGACATTTAAACAAAGTTTTGAGCCTAAACTGATTTATGTTTATAGGATAAATGATGAATCTCATAAAGGCTGCCTAAAGGTTGGAGAAGCATCTTGCCATAGCAGTGAATATTTTTCTTTGAATCCGAATTCAAAAGAACTTAATGACGCTGCAAAAGAAAGAATCAGGCACCAAACACAAACGGCTGGAATTACATTTGAATTATTGTATACGGAATCAACCAGCAGCTTTGACGGAAGAGAAATAAAATCTTTCCAGGACCATGAAGTGCACGACTGTCTTGTGCGTTCCGGCATAAAAAGAAAATGTTTTAGCGATGACCATAAGGCGAACGAATGGTTTATAACTGACCTTGAAACCGTAAAAAACGCAATATCAGCCGTAAAAGAAGGGCGGACTTCTCTTAACGCAAGCGAAATCACAACTGATAAAAGCCCGATTGTGTTCCGCCCGGAGCAGAAAGAAGCCATTGAAAAGACAATAAAGCAGTTTACAAAAAAGAATTCCAGCAACCAGATGCTCTGGAATGCAAAAATGCGCTTTGGAAAAACTCTTACTGCGCTTCAAGTTATAAAACAGATGAATTTTAATAGGACGCTCATTCTTACTCATCGTCCTGTTGTGGACAAAGGCTGGTTTGAGGATTACGCAAAAATATTTTATGATAGAAGCGATTTTGACTACTGCTCAAAAAAGAACGGCGGAAACATTTCGGATGAGATAGAATTTTATGAGAGAATGAATTCCGCACAAAAAAACGGAATGAGCGATTTTCACTTTATCTATTTTGCAAGCATTCAGGATATGCGTGGTTCCGAAATTGTCGGCGGAAAATATGATAAGAATGAAGAAATTTTCAATATCGACTGGGATTTTATAATAATTGACGAGGCACACGAGGGAACTCAAACTGAACTTGGTAAAAATGTGATTGCAAAATGCCGCAAAGAAAACACAAAAGTCCTTCATCTTTCGGGCACACCGTTCAATCTTATGGATGATTTTAAGGAAGAAGAAATCTATACCTGGGATTATGTGATGGAGCAAAAGGCGAAGCGCGATTGGGACGAACTTCATCAGGGCGACCCGAATCCTTATTCCTGTCTACCAAAACTTAATATTTACACTTATGATTTAGGAAAACTCTATCCGGAATATTCGGATGCGGACATTGCGTTTAACTTTAGGGAATTTTTCAGGACTGATGAAGACGGAAGCTTTGTTCACGAGGCAAATATAAAACAGTTTTTGGATTTGCTCACAAAAGAAGATGAAGATTCTAAATATCCGTATTCAACAAAATCCTACCGGGAGAATTTCCGCCATTCTCTGTGGATGATTCCGGGTGTAAAAGAAGCAAAAGCATTGAGCCATCTTTTGCAGCAGCATCCTGTGTTCAGCCAGTTTAATATTGCTAATGTTGCAGGAGATGGAGATGAAGAGGTTGAAACTTCCGATGCTCTAAAAAGAGTTGAAAAAGCAATCGGTGAGCATCCGGAAGAAACTTATTCAATTACATTAAGCTGCGGACGACTTACTACAGGTGTTAGCGTAAAACCCTGGACAGCCTGCTTTATGCTTTCCGGAAGCTACAACACATCTGCCAGCTCATATATGCAGACGATTTTTAGGGTGCAGACACCGGCTGTTATTGCAGGCAAGCAAAAAGAGGAATGTTTTGTTTTTGATTTTGCGCCCGACAGAACTTTAAAAGTAATTGCCGAGACTGCAAAAATAAGCAGCAAAGCAGGTCATACGACAGGTGATGACCGAAAGATTCTTTGCGAATTCCTAAATTTCTGTCCTGTGATTGGATTTGATGGCAGCAGAATGAAAGCCTATGATACCGAAAAAATGCTTGGTCAGCTAAAAAAAGTTTATGTTGAGCGCGTTGTAAGAAACGGCTTTGAAGACGGCTATCTTTACACAAACGATTTAATGAAGCTGAACGAAGTGGAGCTTAAAGAATTTGAGGAACTTAAGAAAATAATCGGGTCTACAAAAGCTCAGGCAAAAACCGGTGACATCGATATAAACGCATTGGGTTTTACGGAAGAAGATTTTGGACAGGCGAATAAACTTAAAAAAGAAAAACGGGAATTAACACCGCAGGAAGAGGAACTTAAAAAGCGTCTTGCTGAAGCAAAAAAGAACCGGGACAGTGCAATAAGCATTCTTCGCGGAATTTCAATCCGTATGCCGCTTTTGATTTACGGAGCGGATATTCAGGAAAACCTTGATGGAACAGAAGAGCCTATTACTATAGACAATTTTACAGACCTTGTGGACGACCTTTCCTGGAAGGAGTTTATGCCGGAAGGCGTAACAAAAGAAAAATTCGCCCATTTCAAGAAATATTATGACGCGGACATTTTCCGTGAATCCGGCGCAAAAATCCGCAAGATGGCAAAGGCTGCGGATAAACTTTCTATTGAAGAGCGCATTGAGCGGATAAGCACGATTTTTAACACATTCAGAAATCCTGACAAAGAAACTGTCCTTACTCCCTGGCGTGTTGTGAATATGCATATAACGGAAAGTCTTGGCGGCTGGCGTTTTTATGACGAAAAATACAACACGCCCATTTCAGACCCTGTATATGTTGAGCAGAAAGATATTACAAAAAATGTGTTTAAGAAAAATACCAGGATTTTGGAAATCAACTCAAAAAGCGGACTTTATGCCCTTTACTGCGCATATTCAGTCTACAAGGCGCGCACAAAACTGGAGCTTGGACCAAAACCTGCAAGGCAGATGGAAAAAGACTTGTGGGCAAAAGTTCTAAAAGAAAATATCTATCTTATCTGCAAAACGCCGATGGCAAAAAGCATTTCAAGAAGAACACTTGCCGGCTTTACGGACGCAAAAGTGAACACTCATTATTTTGAGGACTTGGTGAACCAGCTTAAAAGCAAGCCGGAAAACTTTATAAACAAAATCACAAAGCCAGATTACTGGAAACAGCAAGGAAACGAAGATATGAAATTTGACGCAGTAGTAGGAAATCCGCCGTATCAGGTTACAGCGACAGGAGAGGCAAACGGCTCTGACCCGATTTATCATCTGTTCATAGATGTTTCATGCAAACTTGCGGACAAGGCTACAATGATTCACCCTGCAAGATTTTTGTTCAATGCGGGAAAAACACCTAAAGACTGGAACCAGAAAATCCTGAATGATGAGCATTTTAAAGTCGTAAAATATTGGGCAAAAAGCGATGAGGTTTTTCCGACGGTCGATATAAAAGGCGGTGTTGCCGTTACTTATTGGGACAAAAATAAGAATTTTGGAAAAATAGGAACTTTTATTGCGTTTGAGGAATTGCAGTCACTTCTTGCGAAAACAAAGATAAGAGCAAAGAATTTTCTTCCAGAAATAATGAATGTTCAGAATAAATATAATTTTACGACTCTTTATTTAGATTTTCCAAATTATAAAAACATTATTGGTAGCAATGGAATGGATAAAAGGTTTAGACCAAATGCTTTTGAAAAATTAGATGTATTTACTGAAGAACCTAAAACAGGAAATGATATAAAAGTTCATGGATTAATAAAAAATAAACGCGTTTTTAGGTTTATTGATAAAAAGTATATAGAAGAAAGCAAAGACTTGAACAAGTATAAAGTTCTTGTTCCTAAAGCAAATGGATCGGGGGCGATAGGCGAAGTACTATCGACCCCGATGGTCGGCGAGCCGATGGTCGGCTATACAGGTTCATTTATTGGAATTGGAACTTTTGATACACAGGCAGAAGCTGAAAACTGCATGAAATACATAAAGACAAAATTTGCCCGCGCAATGTTAGGAACACTAAAAGTAACACAAGATAATCCAATAGAAACCTGGGCAAACGTGCCTATCCAAGACTTCACTCCAAACAGCGACATCGACTGGTCTGTCTCCATCCAAGAAATCGACCACCAGCTCTACAAAAAATACAAGTTGGACAAAGGCGAAATCGCTTTCATCGAAAAAAACGTCAAGGCAATGGAGTAGGGGAAAATGAACTTCTCTTTATAAATAATATTTGTACTAAATTTGCAAAAAAAATGCAAATTTGACTTGAATATTTTGATAAATGAGATATATTTAGTATATATAATATTTAAGGGAATTAATTTTATGCTTATTCAGTTCAAATGTGCTAATCATAGGTCTATAAAAGAAGAAGTTAAATTTTCTTTACTAGCTTCTACTGATGATTCGTTAAGTGAAAATCTTATTGTTTCTGATACAGGTAACAAATATTTGCGTTGTGCAGAAATTTATGGTGCAAATGGTTCTGGAAAGTCAACTTTATTAAATGCTATTCAGATGATGTCTGCAATTGTGCAAAAAAGTAATAATCATCAGCCTGGAGATAAGATAATTAGGACTCCTCATAAGTTATCATTGCCAAATACACCTACAGTTTTTTCAATTATATTTATAAAGAATGGTGTTAAGTATTCTTATGGTTTCTCATACACAGAAGAGGGAATTCTTGAGGAGTATTTGTATTATTGGCCAGGTAGAAAGAAAGCAATGATTTTTGAAAGAACACAAAAGTCAGATTTTGAATTTGGTGATGGTTTTAAAAAGGATGGGGAAAATTGTCGAGGTAGGATAAAAAATAATAAACTGCTTTTATCTTGTGCTGCAAATGAAACGAGTATAAAAGAAATAACAGAAGTTTTTTTGTTTTTTAAGGAAGATTTAGTTATTTATCCAGGGGAACCAAATAACTGGTTTGAATATTCTGTAAGTCAAATTCAAAATAATCAAGAAATGAAAACCCTTTTTATTAATTTCATGAACTCAATAGGTTCTGACTTGGTTGATATTAAGGCAAAGATAGAACAAAGAACTTTGACTCAAAAAGAGCTTGCAATATTTGGAATGCAAACTTTGCCATTTCCTATACAGCAATTATCAAATCAAAAGGTAAATATTATTAATTTAAAATTGGATTATGGAAAATTTGTTATTGATATTAATGAAGAATCTGCTGGTGTTCGGAAATTATTTAAATTTCTATGTCCGCTAATAGATATATTGCATTCTGGTAAAGTTTTTATTTGTGATGAAATTGAAACTCATTTACATCCTTCGATTGTGGCTGAAATTGTAAAAAGATTTTGTAAGAATATAGATTCTGATGGGCAAATGATTCTTACGACTCATGACACAGATTTACTTGATTTGGATTATGTTCGTAGAGATCAAATTTGGTTTACTGAACTGAAGCCTGAATTTAGATCGACAGATTTGTATTCCCTTATTGAATTAAAAAGTATACGTAAAGGTGAAAATGTGAAAAAAGGCTATATTTCGGGTCGTTATGGAGCAGTGCCAATGTTAAACGGCAATTTCAGGGAGGATGAAAATGCCAAAAAATAGAGATTGCGATGAAGAACCAAGAACAGAAGGAAAAAGGCATAAGAAAATTACATTTGATTTTGAAGATGTAAAAAGACATTTTGATGAAAATATTAATGATGTAAAAGCAAAATTTGACCTAGCAAATCGTGAAAAAATTAATGGTATGCATTTTGCAAGTGAAATATGGCGTAGCCAAATAGTTTTTCTGGACAGTGCATTGGATTTTTATATTCATGAAGTTGCAAAATTAGGAATTATAAAAATTTTTAATAATGAATGGGATGAAACTAATCAGTATAGGGAAATAAAAGTTTCAATGGATTTTGCTTTGCGGTTAGCAGATTCTTATGAAAATGCAGATAATTTACTTGGTGAGATTGATGAAATAAATCAAAAAAACTGCTTTATGGGATTTGATAACTTACAAAAAATTTTACGAACTGTAGGACTTGAGGCTAATAAAGATAAAAAAGGAACAGTAGATGCTTTATATAAAAGACGAAATCAAATAGCCCACCAGTCTGATCGTCTTCCTAATGTTCCTGATAAGCAGCCTATAGATGAAACTGAAGTTCAGAACTATATATCCTCAATAGAAAGTTTAGTTTCTGAGATAAATCAAAAGATTGAAGAATTAAATAATCGGTAAAAATACATGTCTTAAATGTCATCATAAATTTATTTTATCAAAAAAATAAGGCAATGGAATGAATAATGAATGAAAATATAGTTACTTATATTAAAGACAGGTATATTAATTCAAAAATGGAACCTGAATTCGCTGTCTTAGTAAAAGGTGAATGGGGTTGCGGAAAAACATTTCTTGTTAAAAAAATTTTGAAAGAAATCTATGGTGAAAAGTATAAAGACAGAGTAATTTGGTTGAGCATTTATGGACTTTCTTCAATACAGCAATTGAAACAGAAACTGTTTGAAAAGATTCATCCAATTCTTACTAGTAAAATTACAAAAATTGCTTTTGCAACTGTAAAGGCTGGTTTAAAGGCATCAACTACTTTTGATTTTAATGGTGATAAAAAAGATGACTTATCTTTTGATTTGTCTATTCCTGATTTTGATATAGATGAAAATGGAAAGAAATCAAAGATAAAAAAATTGCTAATAATTGATGACATAGAGAGATGTTCTATTCCTATATCAGAATTGTTTGGATTTTTTTCTGAAGAAATTCTAGAAAAAAAGATTAAGGCAATATTTATTTCCAATGATGAGAAAATAAAAGAATTAAATGCTTCTGAATCAAAAAAAGATGATTTATTAAATGACTATAAATCTATAAAAGAAAAAATTATTGGCATGGAATTTGAAGTAAGTCCTGATATTTCCAATGCTGTGAAAATGTTTATAAAAGAAATTGGTCTGAAAAAGAATGAGAAAATTCTTTCAGAAAAAGTAGAATATGTTTTGTCTAATTTAAACTATAAAAACTTAAGAAGTATAAGGCAGGCATTCGTTCTTATAAGTCAGATTCTTGATATTTTAGAAAAAGATAATTCAGAATTGGATAATAAATATATTTCAAATGTTATTGAATATTTTATTGCTTTGTTTGTTCAAAAAGCCAATGGAAAAATAGGAACAGAAGATGATTTTTTGAATGCTATAGAAGCGTATTCAATAGAGCATAAGAGTTTAGAGGAATATAATAAAATACATAAAAATGATAATCATCCTATTTTCAGATATGCTAAAGTGCCTTTAAAAAATCTATATTTTAATTTTATTCAAAAAGGTGATTTTTCATCTGATTTAATTCTGGAAGATTATAAACAATGGACTGCACCAAATGATAAACGTACTCCTTATCAAAAACTTGTTTCTGAATGGTTTAATTTTTCTGATACAGACTTTAAAGATTATTATAATAAGGTGAAAAAAGATTTTGCTGAAAATAAAGTATTAAACCAAGCTATGATTATGGGGTGGGCAGAGTTAAAACTTGAATTATCAGAACAAAAAGTAATTCCTGAATCAGCTGAAGAGATAAAGAATTACTTTTTGAATTATATCTCTTGTAATAAGGATAGACTGGAAGTTCATGATGCTTTTATGCCGTTAAGAGAACGTTTTTATAGGTGTAAATCAGGACTTTCTATATTAGATGAAATTGAAACAGCTTTAAAAGATGAAAATCAAAAATTATTGAAGAACAAGATAAAAAATCGTTTTATAGAATTGTATTCAGATATTCCAATAAATATAAGTAAGTTAATAAGTTTTATTTCTTATGGTGATGAGAATTCGTATGATTATCCCATTTTAAGCATGATAGATATAAATAACTTTTATCAACACTTAAAAATCTGTTCTTATAATTATCAAGTTGCAATTTATCAGTCATTTGAAGATAGATATGGGAAAAAGAGTAATAAAGGAACAAAAGTAGAATATTTCCCTGATGCAGAAAAAATAAAACAGATTTCAGATTTTTATAAAAATGATACTGGAGAAATACTTATGAGTCCTGAAAATGCAAAGCGAAACTGGCTTTGTAATTGGTATCAGGAGTTATATGAATATATGTGTAAATATAAGAATGAAAAACATTGATTACAGCTTATTATTTGGAATATGACAATGCATTGGAAAAGCAGTTAAAACATTATAATCAGTTTAAAAAGCAAAAGACGCTTCGCTAAGCGGAACGTCTTCAGAAACTCCTTCTATATCTAGTAGATGAGATACTTAAAATATACTGAACTTTTAGAAAAAGTCAATAACTAAGATAAAAGAAGCTGTTTTAAAAGAATTGATAAAAACTTTTGACTCTGAAACTTCTCAACGCTATATGAAATATATTCCTGTGTGGGCATAGTTTTCATTTGCTCGTCATTTGCTTATTATTTGCTTGTGAAGATAAAAAATTAACTATCTAGTGTTGTTTATGAGAGAAGACTGAATAAAAAACACTAGATATAATGTTAAAGTGATATTTTGAGCCGTTGATGAGTTGATTCTTATTTGCTTGCCATTTGCTTGTTTCATAACGTATTTTAATAGAAAAATCTCTAAAATTATTACTCCGACACTCCATGTCGCTCTTGCGTTTTATACTAAAGAAAAATAAAGCGAAAAGGGCGATTTTTTTATTTTCGCCGCGAGGTTTGGAGGTTGTTATGGCGGAAAAGCAGATTCTTATCAATTGCGGGAAAAACTGGTTTGAATTTTCAAAGAGCAGGACTGGGCAGCTTGATTACTGCGGAAAAGTTGAAAATCCGTCGCGCCTGAATGTTGAAAATTATCAGAAGCTTGCATCAAGCGCTTATTTTTCGCCGGGCTATTACGTGTTCTTGCAGGACGGACTGAACTGTACGCCAAGAATTTACGTTTCGCCGGAAACCGATATTTCGGACAAGGATACTTTTGATTTTCTTCTTCATGTCGGCGCGCTGCTCTGCGCAGTGGAGGCTAAGGATTCTCTTCTTGCAGGCGAGCTTTATCTTAGGCGGAAGAAGTCGTTTGATAAATTCGCGCGGCTCACCCAGTTTATAATCGAGCCTGTTTCTGCGGAGATTCTTTTTTCGCTGTTGTTCGGTAGACTATATAATATAGAAGAAAATGAGATTCCGCTTGTGCTGGCGGCGGCAAAAAAGAAGCTCTCTTACATCTGTGAGTCGGAAACTTTGGAGCAGGCATTTGTTCGCTATTTTAAGGAAAACAAAGTCTGTCTTACGCTTCCGGTTGTCGGAATGAATTATCACCGCTGGTCGCCGTATTCTGACTTTCTTGACGGACTTGCGGAAAATATAAGGGCGGAAGATTTGCTTGTTCAGGCGGAAAAAATCAGAAAGGCGAAGCACGATTTTTATTCCTCGCTTGAAATTGCAGTTCAGGCAGAGCCGTACAATCCTGCTGATGAAAATGCGGTTGCGGTTATGGCAGAAAGCATTGACGCAAAAATCGCCGGAAACCCAGGGCTTGAAAAAGCCGGTTATGTCCGTGCCGCCGCCGCAAAAATAATCCGTGCGGCAAAGCCTGAAAAAATGTCTTTCAAAGCTGAACTTATGCGGATTGATTGCCGGAATGTCGTTGTAAAAATTGAATTGTAACGGAAAGGGGAGAAATCATGGAAAACGCAGTTCTTTGTATGCTGATTGCATTCTTGATTTTGGCAGAATTTTTGATTGCCTTTTTGTTAAAACGGAAGGTGAAAAACCTTTTGCAGGGGTAGGTATGCTTTATATTTTTTGAGCGTGATTTTTAGATTAAGAGAAAAGTTGTGGTATAATTATATTCTAGGAGAATAAAATGCGGATTATTACAAATTCTAACAAACCTAATGATAGAATGTTTAAATTGATTTCTGAGCAAGGGAAAAATACACAAGTTCTGATTGCCTCTGCCTTTTTTAATGAATCTAAAATGGCATTGGAAATGGTAAATAACAACTGCACAATAATGCTGATTGTTCGTCTTGATTATGGAACTGACCCGGAAGCTCTTCGAGAAATTTTAGGTAATAAGAATATTGATATACGTTTCTTTACGGGGAAATATTTTCATCCAAAATTCTATATTTTTGGTAATAATACTGCTTATTTAGGTTCTTCTAACTTTACACATTCTGGGATGCAAACAAATAATGAAGTAAATATTGAATTTGATTCAGAAGAACCTGTCTTTGAAGAGTTGAAATCAGTATTTTGGGATTATTGGAATCAGGCTGAAGTTTTAACGAAGGAAAAGCTTGATAAATTTGCAGATGTTGTTGCAAATTGTAAAAATCCTGAGCCTTTTCGTTCTATTATGGCGAAAGTAGGGACTTATGAATATAACAATGTAGGTCGAACAGAAATATCTGGAAAACAAAAAGAAAAATATGTTTCAAATTTTAGAAAATCATATCAGCGTTATATAAGTTGTTTTAATATCTTGAAAGATATATATGAAAGCTCAAAAGTTCGCCGTTATCCGAATGTTCCGTTGAGAATAGAAGTGGATAGATTTTTATGGTGGATCAGAGAAGTTTATGCGGCTGGAGAAAATTATAGAGGTGTTCCTGAAAAGGATATTGCTAGCATAAAAAAAGAAATAATTCCATATATAAAAGAATTTGAAAATGTAAAAAATGACTATCTTGATACATCTGCTTCAACAAGATTTTTTTCAGTTTCAAATGGATTCAAATCAAAAGAAATGATTGAAAAAATGAGTTTTGATGAAATATTCGATATTCTCGCTGAGGTTTATGCTTTTCATGATAGTCTAAGATTTTATTCTGGTGGACTTGCCACGTTGAAAGAAACTTTTAAAAATGAAAATGAACTGGATAAAATCAAGAAAACAATCATATATTTGCTTTTTGGAAAAAATGAATATGAGGAAAGAATTTTTGACTGTTGTTATGATGAGCGTTATAAATTGAAATGTTTTGGAGACCATTGTTTAAAAGAGCTTTATGGGCTTGTGAATTCAAATGATATTCCTATTTGCAATGGGCGAACATTAAAAAGTATGGAATGGCTTGGATTCGGAAAACTGTAACAAGGAAAACAAACATGGCTTCTGACAAAAAACGCGACGACATCCGCCGCACTACACGCATTATTCAGATTGACGAGCTGCTTCGGGGCGGGGTTTTTGTGGGCATGGACGAGTTGATTTTTAAGTTTGGGGTGAACCGGCGGACTGTTGAGCGTGATTTTGAGCGGCTTCGGGATGAGATGAATGCGCCTCTTGAATACGACAAGACCCGAAAAATGTATCATTACACCGACCCGACTTTTTCCGTGCCGAATGTTGTGCTTACGGAAGGCGAGCTTTTTACGGTTTCTACTTTAATGCCGCTTTTGGAGCAGTACAAGAACACGCCGCTGGAACGCTCGTTCAAGAATATAATGACGAAAATTGTCTCTTTTCTGCCGGACACGGTTACGGTGGATTCCTCATTTTTGAACACGGACATCAGTTTTATTTCCGACCCGCTGCCAAAAATTGACGCCGAGGTTTTCAATCAGATTTTCAAGGCGATAAAGAGCCGCTGTGTTGTTTCGTTCGCTTACAAAAGTTCCGGGAGCAAGGTTTTTAAGGAAAAGATTTTTGACTGCTATCACGTTGTCTGCCAGAAAGGAAACTGGTATGTTCTTGGCTTTGACCACGGCGCGGCGGATTTCAGGGTTTTTGCACTGTCGCGGATAAAAAACATTGTTCCTTCCGGCAGGAGTTTTTCCGTTCCAAAAGACTTTGACATTCACAGGCATATAGACTTGAATTTTGGAATCTGGAACAATCCCGAGCCGCCGGAAGAATATGAATTTCTTTTTTCCGCAAAAATGGCGAACTATGTCCTTGAGCGCGAATGGCACAAAAATCAGCTGGTCGCTCAGCACGAGGACGGCTCGGTTCTTCTGAAATTCAGCTCGAACCCAAAAAAATTATGAAAACCAATGATTTTTACAAGATAATAAACGGTATTGAGAGTTTTTTTGAAAAGGAAGCTATGATATTATTATCACGGAAGTAATGAACAGAGATTAATCGAGAAAATTCGGTTGCTCTTTTTTATTGTGAATGTGCTTACATGTAATACAATAAAAAAAACAACAAATTGGATTTGTGAGGGAAAAATGAAAAATATCAGAGTAAAATTGGTTCCTTTAGCAGCAGATGACCGTGAGCAGTTCATACTGGACAATCAATGGTCGTTCAAGCACAGTGCACTGTTGGAATTCGGTGAACGTGATAATCACATTGATGCAGACGGAGAAATCATATCTCGCAAAACCGTTGAAATGTGTATGGATGCGGAAAATTCGGAAACCTACAGAATCGTTCTTGACGGCAAAAATGTAGGAGGTATGATTTTGCAGATTAACAAAGAAACCAACGAAAACGAGTTGAATACTCTGTTTGTGTTGCCGGAAGCGCACAGCAAGGGTATAGGCTACGGAGCGTGGCTTGCCGCCGAAGCTCTGCATCCTGAAACAAAAATCTGGAAAACCTGTACGCCGTATTTTGACAAGCGCAACATCCATTTTTATATAAATAAGTGCGGATTTCAGATTGACGAGTTCTGGTGCGAGCATTTTAAGCCAACAGAAGAGATTCCAGATGAGGCATCCGATGAAGGTCCTGATGAAATGTTTCATTTCATTAAGGTTATGAAGTAGCTCGGTAGAATAGTAGGTAATGAAATTCCAGTTTAACGAACAGGAGATGATGATCGCATGAAAATCCTACATGAACTTTCGTGGCTATGGGAAACGCTGGGCATTGCACTTTTTGCTGTGGCATTTGTGGGCGCGAATGGCACAAAAATCAACTGATTGCGCAGCATGAGGACGGCACGGTTCTTCTGAAATTCAGTTCAAACCAGAAGCAGATGGTGTTCTCCTGGGCAATGGGCTTTGGAGATTCCGTCACGGTGATAAAGCCTGAAAGATTGCGGGAAGAGATTCGGGAGGAATGCCGGAAGATGGCGTGGAAGTATGACACGCGGGAGAGTTAGAAATATATAAAATCCGCTTGTTTCATGGTATAATTGCAATGTTTAGTTTACATTCAGGGGAATAAAAAAATGCATTCAAAATTTCTGGAAAGATTATAAAGAGATGGAACAATAGTTCTTGAAAAAACGTTGAAATATATGATTAAGGAAAATAGATATGAAACAAAAAATTAATGTCTTGCGAATTTTTTTATTAGGAATAGCTTTTAGTTTTATGATGCTGAGCTGCTTGAGTTTACTTAAAAATTCATTTTTTAATAATCTTGGATATTTTTTAGGAATAAGCATTTTAATAATTGTTGTTTCGCTAACTTTAGTTGCATTCTTGCAAAAAGAAAAAGAGATAAAGTATTTCTTTTATTATAGTTTAATTTTTTTATTATTTCCATTTTATTCATCTTTAACAGTAAATATTCAAATATTTAGAATATCCGTAATTATTCCATGTTTGATAATTTTAATAACTTCGTTTTTGGTAAAAAGATCTTATATTAAGGAATTTTTATTTAATTGGGAATTAGTATTTTATATTTGTATTGCAATGGGAGCTGTTTTTACTTATTTTTATAAAATAATAAGCTTTGAAAGATTTATAAAATTTTTTGACTTATGTTGGTCTTGTTATGCACTTATTATTGCATTTATAGCTTTGTCAATACATATTTTAAAATACCGTGTTCACAGAAAAAATATTAGCTCACGTACTTAAATTAAATAAGTTGCTTATTTCTCTTTATCAACGGATACTAAGATTTACTTAATGGTTCACATAACAAATATGTAAAAGGAAATTTGGAATTACATTATGAACATAAACCTAACCCCACTTCTAAAATCAATCTTCGACTACGACCCGGACGGACCGAACATGTGTAAGACCGCTGGCGGTCGATGTTTTATAGAAAAGCGTTAAGAAAATTGCGAAAGCAATTTTTAGCTTATCCTG
>OCKZ01000010.1_pt1 | contig 72567 bp, 64 predicted proteins | sample 1495951 | NCBI WGS metagenome assembly OCKZ01 (sample SAMN03418277, study PRJEB22391) | human gut metagenome | biome: human-gut; feature: organic feature; material: feces | host: Homo sapiens | place: Tanzania | collected 2013-01 | reverse complement strand
ACCTTTTGTCTCGCCGGCGGGGCGGCTCGCGCAATCGGTGGACGGGTGCTGCGCCTCCGTTCATATTCTATAATTATTAAAATAGTGCCACGGATGGCACGTCATAAAGAAAGCACAAGAATTTCAAGAAAATCTTTTTAGATTTTCTTGAGTTATAAAATCGACAGGAAGTCGATTTTATATACTATTCTGTTGGCCTTGTTTTAAAGCTTTTGCTTTCTTTTATTGCCTGTCCTTCTCCCACCTTTTGTCTCGCCGGCGGGGCGGCTCGCGCAATCGGTGGACGGGTGCTGCGCCACTCGCACCCTATTGAATAAAATTTTATTCGGTTGGCCTTGTTTTAAAGCTTTTGCTTTCTTTTATTGCCTGTCCTTCTCCCACCGATTGCTCCATCATAGCGCGGACTTTGAGGGGGAGGCCGAAGAGGGTTATGAAGCCCTGGGCGTCTTTGTGGTTGTAAAGTTCACCTGTTGTGAACGAAGCGATTGATTCGTTGTACAGGCTGTATTTTGAACCTGAGCCTGCGCCGCGGATTGCGCCTTTTACAACTTTTACTTTTGCCCAGCCGGTTACAGTTTCTTCTGTCTTATCCATAAAAGCAATGCATGAATCCATCAGGGTTGTGAACCACTTTCCATCGTAAATAAGCTCAGCCATTTTTAAAGAAACGTGCTGCTTAAAGTGGTAAGTATCGCGGTCAAGGCAGATATGATCCATCATTCTGTGCGCAAAATAAAGTATTGCTCCACCAGGAGTCTCATAGACACCGCGGCTCTTCATTCCTACACAGCGGTTTTCGCAAATATCTACAAGACCGACTCCGTTTCTTCCGCCGATTACGTTAAGCTCGTTCAAAAGATCAAGGGCATTCATCTTTTTTCCGTTCAAACCTACAGGGATTCCCTTTTCAAAATCGATTGTTACGTACTCACCTTCATCAGAGGCTTCTTCCGGAACAGTTGTATTTTTGAGCATGTGCTTGTAGTTCGGCTCATTTTCTGTTTTTTCAAGCTCAAGACCTTCGTGAGAAAGATGCCATACATTTTCATCGCGGGAATAAGACTGGTCTTTCTTCATAGGAACTTCCAGTCCGCGGTCTTCAAGAAATTTAATTTCTGCCTCGCGGCTGTCCATATTCCATTTGTCATCGCGCCAAGCGGCAATAACCTTAATATCAGGAGCAAAAGCCTTGATTGCAAGCTCAAAACGAACCTGGTCGTTTCCTTTTCCAGTCGCACCGTGACAAATTGCAACCGCTTTTTCCTGACGCGCATATTCAACAAGTATTTTTCCGATAAGAGGACGCGCTGTTGAAGTTCCCAAAAGATATTCATCTTCATAAACCGCATTCGCCTTTAACGCAGTCCATACATACTCTTCAATATATTCCTGCCTTGCATCCACAACATAGCAAGCAGAAGCACCAGTCTTCAGCGCACGGTTTTTAATCGTTTCCCAGTCATCACCCTGTCCTACATCAATGCAGACAGCAATTACATCATAATCATAATTTTCTTTTAACCAGGGAATGATAACAGTTGTATCAAGTCCGCCAGAATACGCAAGAATAACTTTGTCTTTTGCCATTTTATAGCCTCGTAAAAAAATTCGTTTTGTACAATCTACCACTTTAAGAACAATTTAACAATGGAAGAAGAATAATTATCGGGACTGACACATTGCAAAACAATCGTTCAACAACGCCCGGGCTTTCAGCATAAAAACAAGGCTGACTGCCGCGTCAATCTTTATTACAAAAAGCGAGCGTTTTATTCATGACAATTCCGTTTTCCGGCTGACCTTCATCATTTTCAAAGACACCGTCAATTAAAAAACATTCAGAAAATCCATTTTTTTTGTAGATGTGCCTTGCAGCGGACCAGTTTTCATTCACCAGAAGAGCAGCCTCTTTAAGCCCCCGCTGACTTTTTTCTATAAATTCAAGGGCATCGCAAAAAAACTTGCCGCCCAGTCCTCCACCCCGGAATTCAGGCAGAACGGCAAACGAAGAAATGTACAGCACTGGACCGTCGGAACAATGAGTTTTAGAAATATCATGCCCGACTGAAAAAATGTCAGCCGCGCGCGAGATTTCCTTCCATCTTTCCGTACAAAAATATCCGCAAACCTTTTCGCCCTTAAAACCGCCGCCTTTTACACCGGAACTTTCATCAACCAAAAGGATAAAACCTCCAGAAAAAACATTCAGCCTTTCCAAAAAGAGCCCGCGCTTTTCCCAGACCTGAGGCAAAAATGAACGGTTTTCAATCTCCATGATAGAGTCAATGTCCAAAATATTTGCTGTCCGTATCTTCATTTAGTCCGCAACTCCCTCGCCGGAGCACAAAGCCCTTTCTTCCGCCGGGTGAGCCACTTCAAAACCGCAGTTTGCCGCCATGTTCAAATCCTTAAGCTCAACTTTTCCTTCGATATAAAGAGCGTAGTCAATTCCTGCAGAGCAAGTTCCGCAGCCGACATCCCAGCCGCAACCCAACGATTCCTGAACAATTTTTTCGCGCTCATCCCGCGTAGTATCTTTTATCAAAATGCTTTTCATGGTTTTATTTTATAGGAAATAACGGAAGTTCGGCAATGATTTTTTAATTCATGTGGTCATTGAGCATGCTGAATGTTGAGTTGCGCAGAAACACGAAATGCCCTTGATACAAAAAAAACGGACGGTAACAAAAAATTACCGCCCGGATGGAATAATATTTGTTATCTTGCGTTGCAGACTACACGGAAGCCATAGGTGTAGTAGCGGAAGGATGGGTCGTAGCCGTACCGGGAGTCAACCTGCGTGTAGTTGGCGCTATCGCACCAAGAACCACCGCGTTGACAGCGGTAAGAGCCCGAAGCCGGGCCTTCATCTGGCGTGTCGCTTGATATGCTACCTTTCCAGTCCCAGCACCATTCCCATACGTTTCCGCTCATGTCGTAAAGTCCGTAAGCGTTTGCCTTTTTGGTCTTTACATCCCTTGTTCCGTTCTTGCCATACCAGGCTACGTCGTCTACATCGTTGCTTCCAGCATAGGTGTAGCTTTCGCCGCCGCGCGCAGCCCATTCCCACTCTGCCTCTGTCGGCAGGCGGTAGCCGTCTGCTTTAAAGTCGCATGTCGCGGCATCCCATGTGCTGTTGTTTTCTGTCGGAACAGCACCCCATTCACCTGGGTCTGTTTTTCCGTCAATTTTATAGCAAGGAGTTAAGCCTTCCTTTATAGAACGAGTGTTGCAGTATACAAGCGCATCATACCAGCTGATATAATTTACAGGGTTGTTTTTTACATTGTCATCACCTGTAAGCTCGTTTCCGTCCTTGTCATTAGCCCTGGCGGTGCTTGGGTCGATTCCCATGATAGCCTTGTATTCTCCGCGTGTTACCACATGGTCGCTTATGTAGAACGAGGCGATTTCAAGCTTACGTCCGCTTACAAATACATCTGAACTTAAGCTTTCTGTCTCGGCAATTGAAGCGGCAGGAATTTCCACAAATCCTTCCGGAATTTTTGAAACCGCAGCAACATGCACTTTTTTTGAAATCCCAGAACTTTTATTTCCAAGCGTATCAACGGTAACAATATAATACTCGTAGTAAGCCATATTTGAATCAATTTCGTCAAAAACTTTGGTCTGAACGCCTTTTTTAACTTCTACGGTTTCCGACTTTGCAGAATCCGATGTTCCGTCGTTTGAAACAAAACAGATTTCCACATGGTCAAAGTCTTTGTCATCCGGATCTTTCCAAGTCAGCGTAACAGAAGTTTTTTCGGATGAAAGTTTAGCATCTAATTCCGACGCAACTTTTGGCGCAGTAAAATCAAAGTTTGATATTGCAATCTGCGCTGTCTCTTCGCGTCCGTCTGAGTCGATTGCGGCAACCGTGTAAGTTCCGTTCGCAGATTCGTCTGTGGCTGTTATTTCAAAAGTCCATTTTTTGTTGTCAGTGCTGTCCTTTACGGCAGGTATCGCAGAAGAATCCGCAAGAAGCTTTGAGGCAACCTCGCTTCCGTCTTTTTTGTATACAACTCTATCCACGCTTTGCGCCGCTGTTGTAATATTCGCAGTTATAGTAATAGGCGTTTTGCTCTTTTCCGGAGGAACGCTCAAGTCAATCTTCAGAGGTTCTTTTGAATCCGCCGCAACCGGTGTTGCTTTTACAGTAACGCCGGCACTTTTGTTTCCGCTTATGTCCATTGCTTTTACGGTGAACGTGTATTCTGTGCCGTTTGCAAGATTTGGAACTTCTATATATTGCAAGCCCGGCGCCGCAAACACGCTTTTTTCTTCCATTTTTGCAAGCGAGCGTGTCATTGCAGACGATTCCTTGTAGGTAATCTCGATTCCGAACAGGTCTTCATCTTTAGGATCGTTCCAGCTAAGCCCTATCCTTCCAGCCGTCGCAACAGACTTCAGGCCGGTAACTTCCGCCGGAGGACTTATGTCAGATGAGTCAACCGGAGCGGCTTTAAGTTCAACTTTTTGCGCCTCATTGTGGGTTTTGTCCAACGCAAAAAGACTGAATGTGTATTCAGTTCCGTTATTAAGACCACGTATCAGTGCTGAAGAGTCTTTTGATTTTTCGCCAAGAATCACAAGCGGTTGCGCAACGCCTTCTACAGCCGGAACGAATGTAATTTTCGTTCCGTAAAAATCTTCATCGGCAGGATTTTTCCAGCTTAAAAGAACACAGGCGTTTCCAGCCTTTGCGGCATTTTCACCGGCAATAATTTTCTGCGGCGGAGTTGAATCAGGCTTTTTTTCCACTTCAACAATTTTTTCCACCTCAACATACTCAGTGTCTGTTTCTGCCTTGCAGGCAAACAACGCAAGTGTAAAAACCGGCACCATCAAAAACAGAATAGCTTTCAAAGTTTTTTTCATAGCTTTCCCCCATAAAAAGTTCGCAATGCAAACTTTTTAAAATAAAATAAAAAAAAGACCGCTGAGCCTAAGCGTAATCTTTTACGTTTAGACCCAACGGTCTTTTAATAACTGAATAAATTGTATTTAAGAGAGAATTATCTACTGTTCTGTTCTGTTCTGTTCTGTTCTGTTCTGTTCTGTTCTGTTCTGTTCTGTTCTGACAAGATTGTGTTTCTCCCTTATTTTTTGTCAAGTGCAATTTCTTTTTTCTTTATAACATGGTTTTGCAAGTAAGTAAAGGGAAAATCTCCATTTCAATCTTGCTCTATCAATCTAATTCAACCTTGAACGTATTACTATCTTCATAAAACGTGAACAAATAAGTTCCTGCCCTTGAAATTATTACAGAAAAATTTGTATTTTTCCCAGCCTTGTCAGAAGTCTGCACAGTTTCGCCTAAAGAAACTGTTTTTCCGTCTTTATTTTCTTCTCCACTTCCGTAAGACAAAGTCCAGTCGCAATATTTGTCAAACTTAAACTGATATGTCCCAGCCTTAAGCTCAACAGAACCTGAAAAAATACGCTTTTCTGAATCATAATCCATCTCAGTGTATCCAAAATTATTCATGCTTACGCGCAGAAAAAGGCGGTTATCTGTAAAAAGAATTTCTTTTGAAGTGTCACCCAAATAATAAACACGAGTTTCGTAAGGAGCGATGGAATCGATTTTCAAAGCGCCACGATCTATTGAAAGATTTTTTGCGTCATTAATTCCAATCAGAACTGAATAATTTGAAACATCAACAAGAGAAGAATTTTCAAACCTAAAAGGATAATCCCCGCAATTTATCAAACTCTGCACGCAGAGCAAACTGTCTGTTCCATCAGAAATTGTGTAGGCGGCAACAGTATTCAAAGGATTTTTATTTGCGTCAACAGTGCAGCTTTTCAAAAATTGAACTTTTCCGTCTGCAAAAAGATTCGGATACGTCTTCCGCAATGCCAAAACCGCTTTGTTCAAGTTCAAAACCGAGCTAGGATTTGCCTTTTGCTTTTCAACTTCATTCCAGTCAAGGTCTGTTCTGTGCCGGATGTCGCCAGTTCCATAAGAAGTATTATCCTTCATCCCGATTTCCTGCCCATAATATATAAAAGGAACAGTAGGACGCAAAAGAGACAGTGCAGTCGCCGCTTTTATTTGTGCCTCATATCCGCCATAAAAAGTTCCAAGCCGGTCAATATAGTTGTCATGGTTTCCAATAAAAGTTCCGTAAGATTTTGTTTCACTTGGATTTGCCTTTAATGTAGAAAAAAGATAACTTGCTTCATAATGCCTGATACTGTCTACAATTCCATAACCTTGGTCAAAATCAAAAACCATATTGAATTCAGGTTTTTCATCCGTGACAAAATATTTTTCAAGCTGGCTTCTGTTACCAGTAATCCAGGCTTCGCAAGTCATAAACTTTGGCGAAATACCTTTGTACGCGTCAATAACTTCACTTCTAAGCTCTCTAAACCATACGTGCGTTTCATCCGTGTCGTATTTTGAATCATTTGTTTCTATTAAATAGCGAACGGCGTCAACCCTTAATCCGTCAAATCCCTTGTTCAGCCAATAGCGCACAACATTTTTCATCTCCTCGCGAACTTCATAATTTCTAAAGTTCAAATCAGGCTGACCTTCCCAAAATGCCGCGTAATAAAAGTCATTTCCGCAAGGATTTTTGTGCCAAGTGTCCGTGCTTCCCATTCCCGGATTCCAGGAAAGCTTCGTGTCGCTCCACAAATACCAGTCTTTTTTGCCGTTCTTTCCAGCGCAGGAATCTGTAAACCACGTATTTTCCTTTCCACTATGATTTGGCACAAAGTCAAAGATGATTTTTATATTTTTTTCGTGGCAGGCTTTTATAAGGCTGATTAAGTCATCTTCCGTGCCAAAACAGCTGTTCACGGTGTAGTAATCCTTCACATCGTAGCCGTGCATATTTTCTCTCTTCGACTTTGATTTATAATCGCACTCAAAAATCGGCGAAAGCCAGATTCCAGAACATCCCAAATCATTTTTAATGTAGTCAAGTTTGCTTTCAATTCCCTTAAAATCACCGCAGCCGTCGCCATCCGAATCAGCAAAACTTTTTACCCAAATATGATAAAACGAAGTTTCTCGCCACCAGTTGTCTTTCAATCCATCAGACTGATTTTCTGCCACCGCCGCGCTGATTTCAACATTTTTTGGACTTTTATAACTTTCGTTCCCAACGTATTCAGCAAGATTTTCAGGAAAATCAGGATTTCCGCCATCCGAATCACTTCCGTTTTTGCAAGAGCCAAGCAAAGCCCACAAAACCAAAACCGAGCAAACAAAAAACTTAAAATTTTTCATAGTACGAAAAGGGCTCTCGCCCCCCCCCGTCAAAAATATAGACATACTTTTAAAAATTTATTTTACAACATCAATGAACTGTTTAGGTGTCAGAATATCAATACTTGAAGAAACATAGTCCTTCGGATTTCTCGTCACAATACAATCTGCACCATTGAAAACTGCAGTTTCATACATAACACAATCTTCAAAATCTGCAAAATTTATATTTTTTAAAGCAGAAATAACATTATCTTTAGAAGCACCCGTAAAAGTAAAAATTTCTGAAAGATTTAGAAAAAATTCTCTTAACAAATCTGATGAACATACTTTACGTAATATATAAAAACAATCCACAATGGACTGATTCGCAATAAATCCTGAAAATTTTCCATCTTTACATAATTCAATAATTTTCTCCGCATCATTAGAAAACGGTTCTCTATTTACCAAATAATCTATTATAATATTTGTATCAATTAAAGCGACCATATTTTTCTTCCATATATTCAAACTTTTTTTTATCATAGTCAAATCTATCAGTTAAAATTCCTTTATATTGTTTTAGATTATTGAATGCAATTTCTTTTTGTCGATTATTTTCTTTCTTATCGCCAAGCAACCCTTTTGCACCACGCAAAAACTGTATTACATACTCCAATTTTTCAGCAGGAATCTCATCTATTAATTTGTAGGCTTCTTTTACTGTAACAGAGTTAGTCATAAAAACCTCCCTTTCTTAAATACAGTATATTGTAACTTCTTGATTTTTTCCATAAAAACTTTGGCGGCTTTTTGTCCGTTCGCCTGCGGCAAACCGTCAAAAACCAGGCTATTCGCCCTTCCGGCTTTCGCCTCCATTCCTGCGCTGCGCTCCGGAACGCCTCCGCGGGGCTACTATCCTTGCCGCAAAAAAAAGGCCTTGCCATAAGGACAAGACCTTTTTATAAAATCATAAGCTAAACTAGAAACTTCCAGCTACTGCAACTGCACAAACAACGGTACAGGTATTCATCTGTCGTTTCTCTCCAGATGAAACTCAAGTTTTTGACTGTTCGCAATGCTCACATTCAAAAACTTGCCGGCTGCAACTAATTTAGCCTAATAGAAGTTTTCTTCTTAGTATTAGAATGAACCAGCTACAGCAACTGCACATGCTACTGTACAGCCGACCATTGGGTTGTTGCCCATGCCCATGAAGCCCATCATCTCTACGTGCGCTGGAACTGAAGAAGAACCTGCGAACTGTGCGTCTGAGTGCATGCGGCCCAAAGTATCTGTAAATCCGTAAGAAGCAGGACCTGCAGCCATGTTATCTGGGTGCAAAGTGCGTCCTGTACCGCCGCCACTAGCTACAGAGAAGTATTTTTTGCCTGCGAGCAAGCGTTCCTTCTTGTAAGTACCTGCAACCGGGTGCTGGAAACGTGTCGGATTTGTAGAGTTTCCTGTGATAGAAACATCAACATCCTCGTGCCACATGATTGCAACACCTTCGCGAACATCATCAGCACCGTAGCACTTTACGATAAGGCGCTCAGGATTGTTTCCATAAGGAATTTCTTTAACAACTTTCAAAGCCTTGTCTGTTCCTTCGCCGTTAAAGTAGTCAAACTTAGTCTGAACATAAGTAAAGCCATTGATGCGGCTGATAATCTGGGCAGCGTCTTTTCCAAGACCGTTCAAAATAACGCGGAGCTTGTTCTTGCGAACTTTGTTTGCGTTTGCAGCGATTTTAATCGCACCTTCAGCAGCAGCGAAAGATTCGTGGCCTGCCAAAAAAGCAAAACACTGAGTTTCTTCAGAAAGAAGGCGGGCACCAAGATTTCCGTGTCCAAGACCAACCTTGCGGTCATCAGCTACAGAACCTGGCAGACAGAATGCCTGAAGTCCTTTTCCGATATTTGCAGCAGCTGTAGAACCAGTCTTGTCGCCAGTTTTTTCAGCCTCTTTAATTGCAATCGCAGAGCCCAATACGTAAGCCCATTTTGCATCCTCAAAACAAATCTGCTGTGTAGACTGACAGATTTCATAAGGGTCAAAACCGCGTGCCTTGCAAAGTTCACGAGCCTGGTTCAATCCTTTTTCGCCTTCTGCGAAACCATATTCTTTAAGAGCCTTGTTTACCTGTGGGATACGGCCTTCAAAATCTTCAAATAATGCCATTTTATTTCCTCCGTTCCTACAATTAGTTTTTGCGAGGGTCGATAAGTTTTACCATACCCTGATCTTCTGTTACACGACCATAGTGTGTGCGAGCACCTTCGATAGCTTCGTTGGCAGGTTTTCCAGCCTTAAGAGCATCCATCAATTTACCAAAGTTAATACAGTTGTAGCCGATAACCTGATTGTCCTTGTCAACAGCCATAGTTTCAACATAGCCTTCTGTCATTTCAAGGTAGCGAGGACCAGTCTTGCGGGTTGCAAACATAGTTCCAACCTGAGAACGAAGGTTCTTTCCAAGATCTTCCAAAGAAGCGCCGACTTTCAAGCCGCCTTTTGAATAGGCAGACTGAGAACGACCGTAAACAATCTGCATAAAGAGCTCGCGCATAGCAGTATTGATAGCATCACAAACAAGGTCTGTGTTCAAAGCCTCGAGCAATGTTTTTCCAATAAGAATTTCAGAAGCCATTGCAGCCGAGTGAGTCATACCAGAACAACCAATTGTTTCAACCAAAGCCTCTTCAATAATACCGTCCTTGATATTTAAAGAAAGCTTGCATGCACCCTGCTGTGGCGCACACCAGCCGACACCGTGTGTAAAGCCAGAAACATCTTTAATTTCTTTAACCTGAACCCATTTTCCTTCTTCCGGAATTGGAGCCGGTCCATGATATGCGCCTTTTGCCAAAGGACACATGTGTTCTACTTCTGCAGTGTAGATCATTTAATCCCCCAAACTGCCGCCAAAACGGCAAAGAATTTCCATATTTTTTCCTAAAGAATATTACCACTAACTTTTTTTTATAACAATAATAGGTTAGCAAAGGATAACTATTTTTTTATACCAGTCCATCTTTCAAGTTTTTTACTGAATCACTAAATTGAATGGGCGGGAAAAAACTTCAAGCAGCGACAGCCTCATTCTGAAAGATAGCGTTGAAAGACAAAAGAACTAAACTTTCCCCTCAGCCCTAATATTTCAAACAAAGCGTAAACAAAAAGAACGAAAATATAATATGAGATCATGATAGCGTTCGATTGTGCAAAATATCCCGGATACATTCCTTACTTCGGCACAAGAGTCCCGCCCGGACCTTCTGGGAGGGGTTAAGCTAATCTTTCAATCTTTTCACTTCTTCCAATGAAAGCCCTGTGCATTTAGTAATTAAATCTATCGGAATTTCATTTTCAAGCATCTTTTTCGCGGTTTCAATCGCTTTCTTACGTTCCCCGGCTAGAAGTCCTTCCCTTAGACCGGCTTTTCTTGCGTCGTGAAGTGGCAGTGCATCCATCATATAGTCGCTCCTGAAAATCTCGTTGATTTTGAGCCTTTCGACGCGCTGGTCGATGTCCTCTGTGAGATAGTCGGAAGGCTTTCCGTTACAAAGATAACCCAGGAATCCCTTTATTTCAATCTTTTCACTTCTTCCAATGAAAGCCCTGTACATTCAGCGATTATTTCCGCCGATATGTTTTTCTTCAGAAGATTTCTAGCGGTTGCAAATTTTGCATTTCGTTCCCCGGCTAAACGTCCTTTTTCCATTCCTTCCTTTAAGCCGGCTTTTCTTGCGTCGTGAAGTGGCAGTGCATCCATCATATAGTCGCTCCTGAAAATCTCGTTGATTTTGAGCCTTTCGACGCGTTGGTCGATGTCCTCTGTGAGATAGTCGGAAGGCTTTCCACTACAAAGATAACCCAAGAATCCCTTTATTTCAAGATTTTTTTCGGATGCGAAGGCGCTCGCGTTAAAAAAGAGCTTGTTGATTCCGTCGTTCAGGGTAAAATCGTTCTTTTCCTTGCAGACTGTGTTGAACGTGTAGACCGGAAGCCCCAGCCCGAACGGGTCTTTTGTACAGAGGAAGATAACGTAGCTTTCCTTTAGCGTTTCATACTCGCTTCCGGCAATCAGGGAGTCGATGTCTATCATGCTCTGGTAGTAGCGCATTCGGCGCGGAAGGTCTTCCGGGATTGTGGTCTGCATCTCGATGTCGAAGATTCTGTCGGAGTCCTTCACGTAGACATCCATGCGGACGCCGTGAGCGCTGTAGTAAGGCCGGATTTCCTTCTGCAGCTCAGGATACTCAATCCGCTCGACCTTGATTCCAAGAAGCCGCTCGATGACTCCCTTGCAGAGGTCGGGGTTTTTCATCACGCGGCAGAACATAAAGTCGTCTGTGAAGCGAAGCTCCTCGACCGGCTTTATGCGGTAGATATTGTTTTCATTTTTGTTCATATAACTAGTTAACGCAAAAAAATCGTATAAACGGAAATCTTTTGCAAAAAAAATTGAAAATTTTCCACATATTTTTTCATACTGTAGACCATTATGTTTTGTTGCTGAGGAAAAATTTTGAATATTTGGATATTATATTGTAATTAAAGAGGTCTATTTCTTGGATTGGTGCTGTGACGTATTTTTTTAGGTAAAAAAATCTATCAGGCTTCTTGTAAGGAGAACAGTTCTGTTTGTTGATAGTTCTGCAGTTTTGTCCGAACCTAAGTTTCTGGCGCTATATTTTTTTAGTGAATATGCAAAAAAAAGCACCGCCGGTTGACGGTGCTTTTTTATACTAGATATGAATCAAATTAGTTATGAATTTCTTCACCCCAAATAATTACATCAGAATCTTCTGTGCTTGCAGCTTTGATGTAAGAATCTTTAGGGAAAGTCCATGTTCCAGAAGCATTTGCATCTTTTTGAACCATTGCGTATTTGCCAAGTTTAGCTTCCTGCACAACAAAAGAAGAAAGTGTGTTTTCTGTAGAAATTGTTCTAGAGGTTCCAGAAGCTGCGTTTGCACTTGCTTTTAAAGTTACTTTGTAAGAACCGTCTGTAATTTTCAAAACTTTTGTGACTTTTCCATCTTCATCTTCGTCATCAACTTCAGTTACAGTTTTATTTAGATATGTTTTGTAATTATCTTTTGTTATTTTTGTTTCGCCTGAAAGTACAGCCAAATCAATGTAAACTTTTAAGATTCCATCATCACCAAGAGTGTATGAACCTGCCGGAATATCAGTCCAATATTCACTAGCAGCGCTTGGCTCGATTTTATACTCTTTTGCAGTGTTTGCTTCTACGCCCCACGATTTTGCTTCTTCGGCAGATATGTCAAAATCTCCTGCATTGGTTGTAAAATCATTTACAGAGCCTTTTTTGCCACGAACTCCTGTGTAGTATGAGATGAAATACTGAGCCTTATTATTAAAATATCTAACACCAACTACGCAGAAAGAGTAAGGTTTGTCGTCTGTGCCTTTTCCAATCTGATTGAAAATATAACCCATTGTATATTTTCCTGTTGATTTTTTTGTGTCAATTGCAATTTCGCAGTCTGCTGCAAGATGTTTTGTTGCTGTGCTTACATAAGCTCTTTTGTATTGAACGTCTGTGTTATTTGTGTAACCGCCTTTTTCAATCTGTTCGATGATTCCGTCTTCATCTTCATCTGTTTTACATCCCGCAAATCCAAATACCAATGCAGCCGCAACTGCACTACTTAAAAGAACCTTTGAAAGTTTCATTTTTTTCTCCTTTTGTAAACACTATGGTTTACACGAAAATATCATTGTTACTTTCAGGTAAAATCCTTCTGTAACTCTTTGGGTAATATTATAATATCCTGTTTTTTTCTGTCAATAAATGAATTTTATTTCTTGTTTTTTGATTTCAGTTTCTATAGTTCGGCTTTTAAGAGCTGGATTTCTGCACTTTTTTTAAGATGCCATTTTATCAATCAGCATTTCGTCTTTGTTTTTTTTGAAATACCTTCTCACATGACCTTTTTTTTGACTCACAAGTCATGCGGTCATAGTTGCAGGTCGTTCTGCAAGGTTGAAAGGCGCTGTTGTCTGAATCACAATGCTAAAAATCCGATTCTATATGTTTATTATAAGAAAAGAATCAAATTCTGAAATGCCTTAAAAAAAATATTTGAGATTTATTGATAAATTCCATTGCTCCACTTTTTTGAACGGCGCTTTTTTGGAACAAATCGGTCTGTGTAGGCAAGATAACGGTAAAGTGTGCCGGCGGAGATTCCTATCAATTTTGCGATGCGGCATTTGGGAATTCCGTCTTTTATCAAAGAATCTATTTTTTCGCTCTGTGCAACGCATTTTTTGTTCAAACCTCCGCGTTTTCCCGAGGCTCTTCCAAGTTTTTTACCGGCAGCCTTACGCGCGGCAAGCGCTTCCTTTGTCCGTTGACTAATAAGCTGGCGTTCAATTTCTGCGCTTAAAGAAAAAGCAAATGCAAGAATTTTTGACTGGATGTCATTTTTCAGGATGAAATTTTCTTTAATTGTTTTTATGTTGCAGTCCTTTGCTATGCAAATATTTAGAATTTCCATAATCATAAAAAAATTCCTTCCTAGCCTTGAAAGTTCCGTGCAGATTATCGTGTCATCCTGTCTTATATTTTCCAGAAGTTTTCCCAGTTTTCTTTTTGTGTAGTTTTGAGTTCCGCTTATGCTTTCTTCTATCCAGCCATCAATCGTAAAATTGTTGAGTCTGCACCATTTTTTTATCTCAAAACGCTGATTTTCCACAGTCTGCCTGTCTGTGCTTACCCTGATGTAACCGTATGTCATTTTTCTATTTTCCTCTGTTTTTTTATAAATACTTCGGAAAAAAAATATTTTTTATGAATACCAAGTCCTCCCGAAACTTGACCGCAATTTACTTCAATAAAAAATTAAGTTCAGACTTTCTTTAGTTGTACTGAAAAATTGTTCTTTTAAGTAGTGCAGTTGCGGCTGCATTGGTATTTGGATTTGCGGGATGTGCTAGTGATGAAAGTGGAGACTCAAGCATTATTAAATTAAACGGACGCAATGCAGAACTTTATGATGACGATGCTAGTAGTTCAATTGTAAATAACACATCCAAAACTACATATAGGCGCGGTTACAAAGCAGTAGATGGAACAAACTGGAAAGGTGCTGCATATGTTATGACTATTGACACAACCGATCAAAAAAACAATGGTGGTGTTCTTGGCGTGACATTTGATGGTTATGATATAAAAAATGCAGATGGAAATAAAATAAACAATATGTATGTTCTTGGAATGCGTTATTATTCAAACAAGACACAAATTTATCTTTCTTATTTTGAAGGCGTTGGCGATGAACAGCTTGAAAGTGACCAAGCTTCTTCTAGTTTTGGAACAGCAGAATACCAACTTATAAATGGAGGTTCTTCTAGCCCATTCTATACATTGTCAGATGTGACACCTGATGAGAATAAAAAAGTAACAATTACAGTTATTGTTTATCAGAAAACAAATGAAAACAGGAAATATCAAGGTAAATACGGTATAGCAATTTATAATGGAGATATTACCACAAATGGTAAAATTGATGTTGAAAAAATCTCATTTGGAAAAGCAGAACTTCCTGCAAATACATTGAATATTCCGATGGCAACTGTAGCTAATGGTGCTTCTGGAAAACTTTTCACAGCTTATTCCAATGCAACAAGAACAGATACTCTTGAATCTTTTGGTGTAATGAAAAACAGTAAGGGAGAAGAATTAAAAGCAGATACTGCAGCAGAAGGAAAATTCGGTTTTTATGCAAACATTTACCCAGACAGTTCATTACAAGGAACATGGACTTGCAATGACGCAGATCTTGAAGCAGAGCCAGTAGAAGAATAACTTTTTTTCAGAATCTTTTAATTCCAAAAAGCCCGGCGAAACTAAAAAAACACCGGGCTTTTTTTAGTTTATATAAAAATTATGAAAACCATCTATGCTAAATTTTTTGTATTCTTTTTATTACTGACTTCCATGCATTCTCAGATATTCAGTGCAAAAGACAAAAAATCATTTCATATGAATATTGAGCCGATTTTTTCTTACTCAAATGGTACTTTAAATGAAACAATTTACCGCTCTGCAGATAAAGCAAAAAAAATCAGTCTTTTGGAATGGGAACGAAAATTTTTCATGTACGGCGTAAATATAAACGCTGAATACAAAAATTTTTTCATAGATTTCGGTCTTTTAACTTCTTTTCGCAATGTAAAATCTGGCGAAATGCGCGATTCTGACTGGCAAAATCCATCCGATTATAATATGAAAACAACTTATTCAGTTGGAGCAAATTATGCAGAAGAGAATTATGATGCATCAATTTCTATAGGTTATAAAATTAAACCGGTAAAAAACTTTTTCATTGCACCAAAAATTCAATTTCAATATATGTACGATTCATTTTACAGAAAAAAAGGCGCAGAAGGCTGGTATGGTCAGGCAGAAAGCAAATTCGGCTCTTTAGACGGAAAATATCACTGGTGGTACGAAAAAGAAGCCCGAAAATATCCATATATGGATCCTGAAACAGGAAAAACATGGACTCTGGCAGGAATAGACTATGAGCGACAAAGTCTTTTTGCATGGGCAGGATTTTCAACTTCAGCAAAAATTTACAACTTTTCAGCTTCTGTTGATTTACTTTGTTCTCCATTCACATATTTTTATGCAGAAGACCGACATCACACGGAAACATCAGAGAATAATGTTTACCATGAAATTCAATACGATTTTTTTTCAAGTTATAAAATTTGTCTTGGTCTAAATTATGAAATTTCAAGATTTTTTACAATTAATTTTGGCACAGATTTTTTGATTTCAAAAAATATAAAAGGTGACCTTTACATAGATTGGGCAAAACTAGAAAAACAGCCAAGCGGAGCAAGTTTTAAAACTGAGAACATAAAAATCGGATGTAAGATAATGATATTCTAGTCTGACAGAAATTTATGCAGGTTGTAATTTCTATGTCGGCTAGTTTTATTAATATGCCACCGCCTTTTACAGGAGCCTCTCAACAGTTTTACAATGCAAAATTTTTGACAAAACTTGAATCCGCAGAATGTTGAAAAAAATAGATTTTTTTTACTCATTCATTTCAGTATCCGCACTTTTTTCGCTATATAAAGTTATATGAACAAAAATGAAAACAATATCTACCGCATAAAGCCGGTCGAGGAGCTTCGCTTCACAGACGACTTTATGTTCTGCCGCGTGATGAAAAACCCCGACCTCTGCAAGGGAGTCATCGAGCGGCTTCTTGGAATCAAGGTCGAGCGGATTGAGTATCCTGAGCTGCAGAAGGAAATCCGGCCTTACTACAGCGCTCACGGCGTCCGCATGGATGTCTACGTGAAGGACTCCGACAGAATCTTCGACATCGAGATGCAGACCACAATCCCGGAAGACCTTCCGCGCCGAATGCGCTACTACCAGAGCATGATAGACATCGACTCCCTGATTGCCGGAAGCGAGTATGAAACGCTAAAGGAAAGCTACGTTATCTTCCTCTGTACAAAAGACCCGTTCGGGCTGGGGCTTCCGGTCTACACGTTCAACACAGTCTGCAAGGAAAAGAACGATTTTACCCTGAACGACGGAATCAACAAGCTCTTTTTTAACGCGAGCGCCTTCGCGTCCGAAAAAAATCTTGAAATAAAGGGATTCCTGGGTTATCTTTGTAATGGAAAGCCTTCCGACTATCTCACAGAGGACATCGACCAACGCGTCGAAAGGCTCAAAATCAACGAGATTTTCAGGAGCGACTATATGATGGATGCACTGCCACTTCACGACGCAAGAAAAGCCGGCTTAAGGGAAGGAATGGCTTTAGGCGAAAGAAAAGGCGAAAGAAAAGGACGTTTGGCCGGAGAACGTAAGAAAGCGATTGAAACTGCTAAAAATCTTCTGAAGAAAAACATATCGGCAGAGATAATCGCTGAATGCACAGGACTTTCTCTGGAAGAAGTGGAAAGATTGAAATAAAGGGATTCCTGGGTTATCTTTGTAGTGGAAAGCCTTCCGACTATCTCACAGAGGACATCGACCAACGCGTCGAAAGGCTCAAAATCAACGAGATTTTCAGGAGCGACTATATGATGGATGCACTGCCACTTCACGACGCAAGAAAAGCCGGTCTAAGGGAAGGACGTTTAGCCGGGGAACGTAAGAAAGCGATTGAGACCGCGAAAAATTTTCTAAAGAAAAACATATCGGCGGAAATAATCGCTGAATGCACAGGGCTTTCTCTGGAAGAAGTTCAAAAAATCAAACAAGAATTGTAAGCTGATTTTTATAAAGAGAATTTGAACAACAGTTCATCTGTAAATTCTGCAACGGTTATTCATTCTTTCTAATTTATAATTCTTTGTGTGACAGAAAAAAAACAAAAGGATTGCCGACTATGACAATCCTTTTATTTTACTCTTTTTCTGATTTCCTTACATTTTTTCAAGGAATGGAACCAGAACCATATTCATTGCCTTTTTCATTACGGTCAATGTACATTCAGCAAGGAAAAGGCGCGCGCTTTTCAGTTCTGAAGATTCTGCATTCACTATAGAGCAGTTCTGATAGAACTTACTGAACAGCTTGCTTAAATCATAAAGATATGCCGCCATTGCGCTCGGATCAAGATTTTCCGCTGCTTTATTAACTGTTTCCGGGAATGAGCCCAGCGCTTTTATAAGCTCCCATTCTTCGGGCGCTTTTAACAAATCAGAGTATTCCGCGCTTGCAGAAACGCCTGATTTTTTCGCTTTTTCCAGAATCGAGCTGATTCTTGCGCCCATGTACTGAAGATACGGTCCTGTGTTTCCGTTAAAACTAAGGCTTTCCGCAGGATTAAAAAGCATATCTTTTATTGGAGTTGCCTGCAAAAGATAATAATGCAGCGCAGCAAGAGCAACTTTTTCCGCAACATCATCCGCATCAACATCCGATTCGCGGCCCCGCTCTTCTATAGCATCAAGCGCATCGCTATGCAATGAATCCAACAGGTCGTCCGCATCAACAATTGTTCCTTCCCGGCTCTTCATTCTTCCGCTTGGCAAATTAACAAGACCATAGCTCAAATGATAAAGTTTATCTGCCCAGTCAAATCCAAGTTTCTTAAGAATATAGAACAAAATCTTAAAATGGTAATTCTGCTCGCTAGCCACAACATAAACCAGCTGATTAAACGGCCAGTCTGCATGACGGCTTATCGCTGTTCCAATGTCCTGAGTAATATAAACAGAAGTTCCGTCCTTCCTTAAAAGAACTTTTTCGTGATTGTCCTCGTCCTTGCCTTTTCCAACAACGTCCGTAACATCAATGCGAACCGAACCGTCTTCCGCCTTAAAGAAAATACCTTTTTCAAGACCTTTCAAAATCTCATCCTTGCCTTTCAGATAAGTTTCGCTTTCAAAGTAAAAACGGTCAAAAGAAACGCCGGTACGTTCATAAGTTTCCTTGATTCCGCTGATTGTCCAGTCATTCATTTTTTTCCACAAGGCATGCACTTCCGGGTCGCCGGCTTCCCATTTTACGAGCATTTCCTCAGCCTGCGCAAGCGCTTCTGGATGGGCAGTTTCCGGTTTATCTTTTTCACCTTTTAACCAGCGGTCAAATTCAACATAGCACTGCCCCACAAAATGGTCGCCTTTTATTCCCAAAGATTCAGGAGTTTCGCCTTTTTCCTCATGAAACCATTTGTACGCAAGCATACTTTTGCAGATGTGAACGCCACGATTGTTTACAAGATTCACCTTGCAGACTTCAGCGCCGGCAGCCTTTAAAATGCGGCTTACAGATTCACCAAGGGCATCATTTCGTAAATGACCAAGATGAAGCGGCTTGTTCGTATTCGGCGCAGAAAATTCAATCATTACTTTTCTTCCGCCAAGGAACGGTTTTCCGTTTTCATTCAAAGAACCGTATTTTTCACCCTGGTCAAAAATCTTTTTAAGGATTGCACCGGACTGCTCGGCTTTGTTCAGCTTAAGGTTTACGTAAGGACCGACTGCTGTAAATTCTCCGCAATTTTTTGCATAATCTGAATATTTTTCTTTTATTATCTTTACAACTTCGGCAGAAATCTGCGGAGGCGCCATATGAAGTGTTTTTGCAAAAACAAACACTGGAACACCTAAATCGCCCATTTCTGGATTCGGCGTTGTCTGAACTACAATTTTTTCCTCATCAACAGAAGAGCCGCCTTTTATTTCAATAAAATCATTCAGTGCCTTGCAGACAACTTCCCTCATCGCAGATTTTACATCAGCCATAATAAAACTCCATTTTCAAAAAAAAAGGAATGCTTAAAGCATTCCCTTTGACAAGTGCGGCGAACAGGACTTGAACCTGCACGTCTTGCAACACAAGGACCTCAACCTTGCTTGTCTACCAATTCCAACATCGCCGCAGGTGAAAATAATATATAAAAAATCGCGTTTTATGTCAATAACTTTACACGCGATTTTTATATTTTTTAGAATATTTTAATGAACAAGCTCATATTCCTTCCACAGGTAAATAAATTCAAGCAAATACTGCTGTACGCCGCAAAACCATTTTTCCTGCATTCGGCAGGCAGGCACACCAATATATCTGAAATGCCAGCTTTCCCAGCGGTAACCTGTCACATCTTCGTACAACTTTGGAAAGGAAAGACTCCAGCCAAATTTTCCGCCGTTCCTGTAAATCCACCGCCCCATTTCCGTATCGCCAAAATCATCTGTAATCGAGCCAAAATCAATTGCAACTCCAAGCTGGTGCTGGCTTGTTCCAGGACGGGCGCTTTCCCTTTCCGCTTCTTCAAGTCCGTCAACTTTTACCCAGTAGTTAAAAAGATTCTCCTGGTATTCATAAGAGCGGTAAGTTGAACTTACAAGAAGCCGGACTCCATCTTTTTGGGAAGCCTGGGCCATTTCGCGCAAAGCTTTTTCCACATCAGGACGAAGCGAAAGGTCATTGCGGTTGATTGAATAGAATTCATTTTTTACAAGCGGAACCAAATCTTTTGGAACATAAGATGAAGAAACCGTATGATTTTTATCAATTAAATAATAAAGATTCAAATCATCGCCGCGATATTTTTTTTCTTCCTCAAGAACGTCGTAAAGGTCAGAAAGAAATTCATCTCTGTCGGAAATGATAATTTCTCTTTGAGCCCTCTCTGACATTTTTGAAAGAACTTCCTCAATCTTTTTATAATCAGGATTTTCATTTTTCTGAAAACTTTCCGCAGTGCCTTCCGCAGAAACAGCAGCATCCGGCTTTTTCTGAAAACAAGAAGAAAACAGCACGATTGCAGCAAACATACAACAAATATATTTTTTCATTTTGAACCCCTACAGTCTAAAATCAATAGCCCGAACCCAGACCGCCTTCTTTCACCTGAAAGTGACTGAATTCAAGACTGAAACTTGCCATACCTTTTGTAGCAGAGCGAAGGTTCGTTGTAAAACCGAACATTTTTGCCATCGGTGCCTGAGCATGGATAATTTCCTCGGTCGACTTTGAATCCTGACCCATTATTATTCCGCCGCGCTGAGTCATCTGGCTCATCGCCTCGCCTACAAATTCTTTAGGGCAAGAAATGTCAACATTCATTACAGGCTCAAGAAGCTCTGGTTTTGCCTGATTACAAGCCTTGTCAAAAGCCTGCGCCGCGCACGCCTCAAAAGCAAAAGTTGAAGCCGTAAGCTCATCGTAGTCAATGCCTGTTACCGTAACCGCAATGTCCGCGCAAGGATAACCGTAATTTATTCCGGATTCAAGGCAAGATTTAAGGGCATTTTCAACAGCCTCAAAAATTTCATCCGGAATCTCCTGTTTTCCGCGGACTGTGCAGGAATAGGAGTTTCCAGAACCAGTTTCCCTAGGCTCAACCTTTATTGCAAGGCCGGCTTTATTTTCTTTTCCGGCAAGAACTTTTTCAAATGTTTCAGAAACTTCCGCAGCAGCCGTAACTGACTCGCGGTATGTAACCTGCGGATTTCCCACACGGCATTTTACGCCAAAGTCATCCTTCATTCTTGTAACAAGAACATCAAGGTGAAGCTCGCCCATTCCGCTTATAATAAGCTGTCCGGTTTCCTCATCCTCGTGGTATGTGAAAGTCGGATCTTCCTTTGAAAGCAGTTCCAGCGTTTCATTCATCTTGTCGCGTTCGCTCATGCTCTCCGGTTCCAGTGCGACGGAAATTACAGGCTGAGGAAACACAGGTTTTTCAAGCAGAACAGGAAATCCCTCGCTTCCGACCGAATCGCCCGTCTGGGCAAGCTTTAGTCCTACAAAAACTGCAATATCGCCCGCCTCAACGGATGTCAAAGCCTCGCTTTTGTCAGCATGCATACGGAGAATTCTGTTTACGCGCTCACGTTTTTTCTTGTTTATATTAAGAAGCTGAGTTCCGCTGGCAATTTTTCCTGAATACATCCTCACATAGGCCAAAGACCCCATCTCTTTGTCATACTGAATTTTAAACACAAGCCCCAAAGCAGGTTTTGTAACATCGCATGGAACAGAAACTTCTTCTTCCTTGTCTTTTTTTATATGTATTCCTCTGGCAGGCGGAATATCTGTCGGACAAGGCAAATAGTCAATCACAGCATCTATTAACGGCTGAACACCCTGATTGTGGCGGCTTGAACCCAGCACAACCGGAACAATAACGCGGGAAATAGTTGCCGCCCGCAGCGCTTTTTTTAGCTGCTCCACAGAAATCTCTTCCCCTTCAAGATAAAGTTCCGCAAGAGCATCGTCTGTCGAAGCGACCTGGTCAATAAGTTTTCCACGCCATTTTTTCGCCTCATCAAGTCTTTCTGCAGAAATATCGCTTTCTGTAACAATCTCACCCTCATCGCCCTCAAAACGCAGTTCCTTCATCTTCAAAAGGTCTATAATGCCTTCAAAATCCTGTCCCTGGCCGATTGGAATCTGGAGGGCTACACATTCAACACCGAATTTATTCTGAACATCTTCAATAGAACCAAAGTAATCCGCGCCGATTCTGTCCATCTTGTTCATGTAGACAAGCCTTGGAACGCTGAACGAATCCGCCTGCTTCCATACAGTTTCAGTCTGAGGCTGAACACCGTCAACCGCGCAGATAACCGCGACAGCGCCGTCCAGAACCCTAAGGGAACGCTCCACTTCCGCAGTAAAATCCACGTGTCCAGGTGTGTCTATAATATTAATCTGATATTTATTCCAAAAAGTTGTTGTCGCAGCCGAGCAAATTGTAATTCCGCGTTCCTGTTCCTGCTGCATCCAGTCCATAGTAGCCTGACCGTCATCTATTTCGCCGATTTTATGAATTTTACCGGTATAAAACAAAATCCGTTCAGTTGTTGTGGTTTTTCCAGCATCAATATGTGCCATAATTCCGATATTGCGCATTTTTTTCAGGTCAGTTGGCATTTTTTTATCCTTAAGAAAATATAAAATCTTTTCAAGTATTTTAACGAAATATAAAAGTTCTAACAATCCCACCATGCGGAAGCGGTCTGATCAGCAACCTGGATAAGGACTACCAGAGGATTCTGCAGAAAATTCGAAAAATTCATTTTTTCCGTGTCTGTAACATCGCTGAAACCCATGTGCCGGCTGATTGCCTCCAAAACAGTACGCCGTTTTACAAACGAAGGCATACATTCAAGTAAATCCAGAACAGACTCATTGCCGTGCCCTAAATTTCTGGAATCTTCCCGGGTTTTATAAAATGACTTTTTTATCCAGTTTCCCATAAAGTCCTTTGTATTTCTGTATTCAGTAGTATAACTTCCAGCCTTGCAGAAATCATGGGCAATGCAGGCAACTACAATATCTTCTGCGGAAACTTCAAATTTTCCTGCAAGGCCGAGCGGAGTGCTGTAAAAATTTTCAAGAAATGTACGTGCAAAACGCAGCGCCTGAACCGTAACCATAAGGGAGTGAACACAAAGACCGCTTTCCCAGTTTCCATGAAACCTTGTGCTTGCAGGGGACTTCCAGAAATCGTGCTCATCCATCCATTTTTTCAGGTCCTCCTCCTCATCTGCATTAGTAAGAACTTTATCAAGCATTTCATAGTAAGTTTTTTTCACTGCATCCAGATCGAATTTCCTGTCCGCGGAAACCGGATTATTTTTTTCAAAAATCGAAATCAGTTCTTCAATCTTTAAAAATTCTTCTTCTTTTTTCTGATTATCCATATTCTATTCCTTTACGATAAACACTATAATAGAAATATGGAAACTGCACAAATAAAAGCTGTAATTTTTGATATGGACGGCGTTCTTTTAGACACGGAAACAATAAGCTGGAGGACATGGGAACTTGCCGCGGAAGAGTTCGGAATAAAAGATATTGCCGCGGCAAATGCGCAATGCATGGGTGCGAACAGAAATGACACTTACGCAATTTTACGAACTCTTTACGGAAAAAATTTCCCAAGCGAAAAATTCATCGACCGCACATCCGAACTTTTTACCAGTATTTCCGAAGCCGACGGAATTCCTTTGATGCCGGGAGCAAAAGAATCGCTGGAATATTTAACAAAAAAATACACAGTCGCGCTTGCCTCATCCACAAGAAATGCCGTGGTGAAAAAACAATTAAAAGCCGCCGGACTTTTTGACTATTTCAAGACAATAACAACAGGAGACATGGTTGAACATTCAAAACCGAATCCTGAAATTTACCTTAAGGCTCTTGAATCAATAGAAACCGCCCCAGAAAACGCAGTAGCAATCGAAGACAGTCCTAACGGCGTAAACAGCGCTGTAAACGCAAAAATCAGAACAATAATGATTCCTGACAAAATTCAGCCGGACGAAAAGTTAAAAAAGATAAGCTGGAAAATTCTTTCCAGCCTGAAAGAGATAGAAAAAATCCTATAAGAATTTTTATATGCCCTTTTCTATTTTTGAAGAAGGGTGAACGTTCCCTTAATTTCTTTTTCGGTTCCAATCCATGACTCGTCCATATCAGAAGGATTTTCCGCATTAAAGGCAACGCCAAAATCATCCTGCAGCGTAGGATATTTTCCCTGCACAAAGAATTTTTCCAGAAGCAAAATGTAATATGCGCAAGTTTTATCATCAGGGCGAACCGATAAAAGTTTTTTGAACATATTCAGCGCAGACGAATAATTTCCGCTTTCAAAAATCTTCATAGTCTGTTCCCAAAGTTTTACGTATGAAAGGAATTTTTCATCCGCATCGGACTTAAATGCAAGAAGCTCATAAAGTCGTATTGGAGTTTTTACATTAACAACCTGAACCCGGTCAAGACTTCTTACAACAAACTGTTCGCCGAGCATTTTCCGGGTAGCCTCGCTCAACAAAATTCCGCCGGTAGAATACTGCTTGTTCACACCTTCCAGGCGGCTCGCAAGATTTACGTCGTTTCCCATTACAGTATAATTTTTCTTGTTGTCGCTACCCATAAAGCCAGCAACAATATCCCCGGAATTCAGACCGATACGCGTAAAAATCGTACGATTATTTTTAACCATTATTTTAAATGCAGAATAAAGATTCTCAGGAATTTCCTGCGGTTTTTCATCCAGCAAAGCGATTTCCAGGATTTCCCTGTTTATGGACTGCTCCGCCTTTTTCATCTTTAAAGCCGCCGTGCAAGCGCGTTCCGCATGGTCTTTCATAGGAACAGGCGCGCCGGTAAAAGCGACAATGGCATCACCTTCGTATTTATCAACAGTTCCATGCTCTGCAATTATTATCTCACTCATTCTTGTCAGATAGTAATTTAGCAGCACAACAAGCTCATCGGCGCTCAAAAGCTCAGAAAATCCTGAAAACTTCTGAATGTCCGTAAAAATCGCCGTCATATTGTAATTTTTTCCGCCAAGAACAAGCTTCGAAGGATCTTTTATAATTTCCTGAACAACATCTTTTGAAAGACACTGGCTGAACGCGTCGGTAATAAATCTTCTGTCTTTTTCTGATGAACGGAAACGGAAAAAAGTGACCAGGAAGAAGGAAATCACAGAAATCAAAACAGGAGAAGCAATCGGCACGTAAACCCGGAAAAGGCGCATCAGAAGAACAGGAATTGAAACAACAATCACAAGAACTCCTACGCCAAACAAACTTTGAACCAGAACTTTACGCTTTGAATGAAAACCAAACGCAATGAATGAAAGGACTGCCGCAAAGAATGCCGAAACAAACCAGTTTACAGGCGTTACGAATTCCTGCGTCATAATCGTGTTGTAAACATTTGCGTGCGTTCCCACATTAGGATAAGAATTCTGGAATGGAGTCGAGCCCAAATCTGTCGTTCCGCTGCCAGTGTTACCGATTATGCAGAACTTTCCGGCAAAGAGTTCTCTCATTTCCTCATAATAAGGAAGAAAGACGCTTAAATCATCAAGGAACTGTTCTGCCTCGGAATAAATTTCTGGATAAGCACGAACCATTTCCTCAAAGTTCCTGCTTTTTTCAAAATAAGCGAGATTTTCAAAATATTTCCGCCGCAGCTCAAAGTACTCGTCAAAAGTCTCATCGCTTACACCGCCCTGAACGGCATTTCCATCCGTGTCAAAACCATCCATGCAGCCAAGTATATATTCCTTAAATTCCGCAATATCGTTTGCTTCCTTTAAAAGAGAATTAAGTTCAAAGGCCGCAGAATCGGGATTTCCGGGATTAAATTCATTTTTTACAAAATGATAAAAATACTCCAGATAGGAATGGAAGTTCTTTTCAATCTGCGATAGATACCATAGATTGAAAACAGAGCAATGCCTGAACGAAGTGTTTTCATCGTCCATAATCTCTTCCGGATCCCCATTTGAATTCTGGATAATTTTTGTAGCCGCAAAAGGTTTTTTAAGCCAGTTTATAAGCATCGCACCATTTTCATCCACCGGAATTTTTATTGTCCGGGGATTCATCTCGTTTTCACCAAATGCAGACGGGTCACAATTTTCAAATACAACGGAATTTCTTAAAATCCTTATTTTTTCAGGTTTCAGAATCTTTAAGACAGGAGCAACCGAAAGCTGGGCAAGAACTCCGTCATCATATTTTATAAAAAGCGGAATGCGGCGGCGGACTCCGTCCGAATCAATACGGACATTTGTAAAACCAGCGCCAGACGCACGCGTTATAAACATATTCAGCGCAGGAGAAAAGTCGGAATATGTGCGGACACAATTTTCTTTTTCAAGAAAATTCTTAGAATCCTCAACCTGATAAAGAAAACGTTTTTTTACGTAGTCAAGCTCAGACTCATCGTATTCAATCGCAAGATTTGCAGAATTTATCGTAAGCCATGTATTTCCAAAAAACTGAATCGCCCTGGAAAAATACGCATCGTTATCTACAAAAAGCTTTTCAATCTCCTGACCATTTTGCTCCGGATTTTCAAGGATGGAGTCATAAACAGAATAATCAACAGATTTTTCAGAAGGCGAAAGATACTCCACATCGAATACTGCTGTTTTTGCGCCAAGTTCGCGCATAAAAATCAGGGAATCCGCAATTTTATCACGCGACCATGGCCATGTTCCCATCTGTTCAAGGGCAATGTCGTCAATATCTACAAGAAGAACCTCTTCTCTTTCAGGAGGAGCTTTTTTCAGTCCAAGTAAAATATCATAGAATTTATGTTCAAATTTTTCAAAAGCCCCGGCAAAAGTTAATAGAGAAACAATTGCAAAAGTAAGCAGAACCAATGCCGAAGGCAAAAATTTTGAACTTATATTTTTTTTCATAAACTTCCTGACAAACTATTTTGTAACTACATTAACCTTCAGATTTGTAAAAGGATTTCCAGAACCATTTACAACAAGCGAAGAACTCATAGAGCCGGAAGATAAATCGTTGTCCTGACGCATAGTCTCAGAAAGTGTCGATGTTCCGCCGCCAACAGAAAAGTCAGCTGCCGCGAGATTTCTTTGAGACATGATGTTTCCACCAAATGAAACAGCAGTTCCCTGCCCTTCGGCAACAAACACAGCGCCCTGCGGAGCATTTTCAAAAGATTCGTAGTCGCCGCCAGAAGCGTCGCCAGGTATATTCCATACAGCAACAGAACCGTTCATTGTATTTATTCTTGATGAATTAAATGTGTTGTCTACGGAAAATTCTGTTCCGCGCACAGAAGCGGTAGCAACCGGAGTACGAACTGTAAATCCAACTTTTTTTCCAGAAGTTTTTTTAACGCTTGATGAAACTCCTCCAGCATTCACAAAAAGCTTTACGCTGTCTTTTTCAGGATTTTCCGCAAGCTGCTCAACAGTCATCCTTGTAAGAGGAGCAACATTGACTGTTGAATCCTTGATTTTCAGTACAAGGGAGCTTTTAAATCCAGTCTGGACAGAATCACCATTCTTAAGCGAAGCGCCAGCGGCAAGAGGTTTCCATTCCCCTCCTGACAAAAATTCCGCTTTTCCAGAAACAGAAACAACCTGCGCCGAAAAATCAGCGGCAAACAAGAACGAAGCGGAAGAAAAAATCATAAAACAAAAATTAATGAGCTTTTTCATACAAAACCTCCAAAAAATAAAAACGGTTTCAAACAACACCGCTAAAACGCAAACACAGCCCGCAAGCCAAGACAAGTCTTTTTAACGCTGTCTGAATTATCCTTATCAATAAACTGGCAACCGACCAGACCTAAATGAAAATCGCTTTTTATCTGATAAGCCATTCCAACTGAATATTGAATGCCATAATATTCTATCCCATCATTCTTTTCACCGGCGGCAGCATTGAACACAACATCGGATTCAGCAGACAGAAGCATATTCTCCATCGGCTTGAACGATACCGCAACCCCTGATTTCAAGATTCCAGAATACAAGAAATTCTGAAGGGAATATGTTGATGATTCCTTTGTAAAACCTGTAAATGCTGAAAGATTTCCCTGTTTTCCCGACGCATATACAGCATTAAGTCCGAACGACCAGTTTTTAACAAAATAATCAAAGCGCGCTTTTGAAAGGTTGGAAATATCCTTTTCCCCATCGTATTCAACAAATCCCAATGTGGAAGATACATTGTAATAAAGCGATTTCCACACAGGACCTTCCATCATGAATGTAGCGTACATTCTGACATAACTTTCGTCCTGAAGCCTGAATGCTCCAAGAAATTCAAGTCCGGCAGTCTGGTTTTTAAAAAGATAAGGCATTTTGAAAGACAAGCCGGAAAGCGCATATTTTTGAGCGAAATCATAAATTCTGTCCTTGTCCGCAGAATATGCAAGAGAAGGATTCTCAATAAGAGGAGCATCTCCCCTGCTGCCTGCGGCGCTCACAAAAGTTTCAGGCGACGTTGTGATGATTTCAGTGTTCAGGGAATTCAGCAAACCTGTGTACGCTCCATAGGCATAAAGCTCAAACAGATTTGTTTTAAGCCCGATTTTTACGCCGTCAGAATTCTGGCTTAAAATATTTCCTGTAAAATCCGAAAAATAAAAACGGCCGATATTCATGGTACATTTTAAAGAATCGAACTTTTTAGCAAAAGCCAGTTCCAGCAGGTTGAAATCCAGCGCATTCGTATATTCTTCGTTTTGAGTATCGGCTTCAAAATTATAAATCAACTCGCCAGCAAAATAATTTTCTCCAGTTTTATCAAAAGGTGTCCTTAACCAGAACGAAGCGGAATTCTTCTGGTCAAGCTTCAGCTCATCTTTACCGTAACTCTGCAAAGAAGAATCATTTGAAATTATACCGCCAAAATCAATTGCAAAAACAGCAGGCGAAAAGAAGAACACAGAAGAGACAATCATACACAAAACAGAGTTCAGGCGGATTTTTCTTAAAACATCAAAAACAATATTTTTCATTTATCTTCCTTTTTTTTCAAATTCATTTAATATCGCAAGAAATTCAGTTCCTGAAACTTTCTGATTCGGATCGGCATACGCAGGTATAATTCCCAGCGCCTTACATTCCCTAAAGGCATAACGTTCAGACTTAAAGATTGAATAAAGAATTCCGCCCTTCATATTCGCGGTACGGGCAATCAAATAGCAAGATTTAGAAAGACTGATTTTTTGAGCAGCATCTTCCCCGGCGTCAAAAAGACTCTGTTCGCTTAAAATGGAAAAAGCCCTGTCATCATTAACATTTTCATTTTCAAGATTTTGCCACACGCACACAAAATAGGAAGCCTGTCCTTTTGAAACTTCATCACAAGACAAAACCTCTGAAATTTTTTCAGCATTCTGGGAAAAAGCGGCAATACCAAAAACAACAAAAAACAATATAAAAATCAGTTTTTTATTCATCTGACCTCTCCATTCGGATATTTTTATGTAAGTATAAAGGAAAAATTGTGATTGTCAATTTTTTTTAACAAAAACTTACCCAAAAACGAAAAAAATGAAGGTTTTGTTCAAAATCGAATGTTTCCTGGACACAATCCGGATAGCAGGTCAGACGCAATTTTTTTTCAATACGCAATTTCACCGGGAGTTTCGCCGCTTGTTCCGGACAGCCGCCAGCTTTCAGCCGCGCTTTCTTCCGCAATGCGCTCAAGCGATTTTGTCGCGGTCATTTTTGTAAACCTTACCGCGCCAGCGATGTCAGAATCATTCCAGCTTCCTGATTCCGCCGCAATTTTCGCAGCATTCTTCATTTCTTCTGACTTCCACTCAGAAGCAGATTCATCAGCATAGCAAACACAGTCGACAACCATGCCGTCCGCCGAATTCCGCAGCAAAATAACATCCATCTCATCGCCGAGCCGCGCGTTTTCATTTTCTGCCCACAAATCCCTTGCCTTGTCACTGGAATACTTTGTTTTAGACAGCGTGATATCCGCGCCAAGCTCATTAACCGCAGTGTCTTCTTTTTTTCTTAGATGAACGATTATTATTTCTCCACGAAAAACCTCCAGGGCAGGAAATACAAATTTCTTTGACTCACCGTCATTTGCGCTGTAAAGTTCCAGACCGGAAAGATTTCCATCGCTCAAAACCCTGAGCTCAACGTATTCACATTTAAAATATTTCACAGACGCTTTAGTTCCGCCTGAATACATCGGATGAACCTCCGTAATCTCAATATCAGGTATTTTTCCGTTAAATCCCAGCAAAGGCAGGCTGAAAGTCAGGGAATTTCCGATTTTGTCAGAAACCTCACCGTAAAAATTATATTTTTCGCCGATACTCAGATTGTCAGAAAAAACAACGTCAACAAGACAAAGGCTTCCTCCATCTTCTGCACATTCAATATTCATTTTTTCTACGGAAACATCAGGATTCAGGCTAAAAGCCTTGAATTCAACCTTCTGGTCAAAAACAATACGCGCAGATTTTTCGCCGGTAACATAAAAATCCTCAATTTTTGGACATGAATAACTGTCGCTTACAAGAATAATTCCTTCTTCCGTAGCCCTGCATGAAATAGGACCGCAAGATGCCAGCACAATCATTGAAATAAAAACAGCCTTAAGAAAAACCCGGACAGACGCAGGAATTTTTTTTACGAATTTGAACATAAAACCTCCAGAAAAGAATTCCGATGAACAAAATCCTTTTCATAACATTTATCGCAAAAAAAATATCTTTTCGGAAATGAATATCATTTTTTTTGAAAAAAAAATCCACCGGAATCAACGAAACCGATGGACGGAGGTAAAATATGACAAAAATATCATTAAAAAGCGGCTTATTTCATTCGCTTTTATAAAGATTATTTTGCGTCAACAAAATCATACGCCGTTTCTGATGAATCAGAATTTTCATATCCGAAATCAGAAGCGTCCTCGCCTGAATCAGAATCCTCTTCCGCTTCCTCAGGCTCCGCAAGGTTAGTAAAGAAGTCATCGTTCAGCCTTGCAGTTTCAATCATATATCTTATGTTTATTCCTGTTTTATCTTCCATTGTCTTTTCCACAATAAAGACAAGTTTTTTTCCGGTTTTATCGCATACAATGCGCTCAATCTTATAATTTTTTACGCCTTTTCTTGTTATTCCAGGATTTCCAATTCTCTGGCTGGCAAGAACAGCTCCTTTTGAATCAAGTTTTTCAATGTCTATATAAAAAGATGACTTTACATTTATTCCTTCGCCAGAAACCGTCGGAACAAGGACAACCTTATAATACGCCTGGTCATCGCTTACAGAACTGATAAAATCCTTAAACTCGATTTCGTCCGTACCGGCTTTTTTCTCTTCTTCGCGGATGTACAAAATCTGCTCAGGAGAATTCTGGGCGCAATTGTATTTTTTTATCGAAAGATAATTTTTTCCGGCAAGGGATTCATACACTTCTTTTCCTGTCTTGTCAAAAGTAACGGCAGAAGGTTTTACTCTGTAAACTTCATTGTCAACATAATCATTTTTCAGCACATCGACTGTATAAATTTCTGCCCAGCCTTGAAATTTTTTGTCAATTTTTCCGTATTGTCCAAAAATATAATAATTTCCATCAGCAGAAAAACCATTGTCAACAAGAACCGCAGAATCGCCGGCAAAAGATGCAAATGCCGCAAAAATTCCAAGCATCCCACAAACTATCAACTTTTTCATAGTTCCCCCAAGAAAATCTGTTCAAAAGGAATTCCCGGACAAAACGTTTCCAGGATTCTCTACATATTGATTTTCGGTAATTAAAACTAAGTCTTTACTAATATTTGCTTAAAGGTTAATATTTTTTCAGATGAAAATAAAAACACGAAATATAATTTTTAGTTCCCTGATGTTCATTTCCCTGCTTATTCTTGTCGGCTACGGAATTTTTTTTGGAATCAGGCTTTTTACCGCAGAAATTTCTTTGCCGAAGAACATCCCATCCTCTTACCCAAAGGGATTTTTTCTTACAGAATGCAACATATACGCAATCATCATAAGCATTTTTCTTCTATTAATATATGACTTTTCTTTTCTTGTCTTTATAAATGTTGAATTTGAAAAAACCCAGTCTTCGGAAATCATTTATTTTGTGATGTTCCTTTTTTCTGTCTTAATGGAACACCACAGGCTTATCACGCCAATATTCAATCTTTGGGAAAATTCAAACCGGCTTCAGATTTTTGTGACAAACTCGCTGATTTTCGGAAGAACCGTCGCTCCGCTGAGCCTGCTGTTCTCTGTAATTTTCAGCAGCTCGGAAAGCCGGCAATACACTGAACAGACATTGATTGGAATCGCGGTTTTTTCCCTTTTCATTGCAACTCTTGTTCCGGTAAACACAAATCTTGTGCTTCCAATCGGAACGCTAAGAATCGGCTTTGGAAAAATGATTTACCTTATGCTTATGATTGTGTTTATTGTCGCAATAATTTCCCAGATTATAAAAAAGGTTCTTAACCACAGCGACGCGAAACTTCTTGCAGGCTTTATTTTTTTAATAGCAGGATATTTTATTCTGATTCAGTCTTTCAGCATTCTTACCACAGTCCTGGGCGCCGTTCAGCTTTATGCCGGAACTTACACATATTTAAAAGCCCTTCACAGCCAGTACCTATGGAACTGACCGGCGCGGATAAAACTTATCCGGCTATTAGACAAAACCGCTGACTAAAAAAGAAGGTACTGCGCAAGTCCGCCGATAACAACCGGTATTACAATATTATCCAGGTCGGTCATCGGAATTATTTCTACAACCATTGCGACAAACGCAAGCGCAAAAGAAACAGCAGCATTACGGCCCACACAAAAGGACGACAGAAAAACCGCATAAAAACAGGCAAGGCTTCCAGCGGCAGTCTTGCCGTTTGTAAACGGAATATGAATCCTGCCCAAAAGTTTTCCTACAAGGCTCGCGAGTCCATCTCCAAACGCAAGCGCATATATTCCAATCCGCGCAGACTCCGGATTCCACAAGAGAGCGGCGGAAATAATCCCCGCGACAAGAGTCACCGGTCCAAGAACAAATTTGTTTTCATCCCTTTTTCTGGCGGCAATCGATGTTATCTTTGAGACAACCGGAACATTTATTCCTTTTAACCTTATAAATTCCGTAAAAGAATAAAGAACCAGCGCGGCAAGCAAAAGAAATAGCACCGGCTTGTACGCAACGCTCAGCAAAGTCGGAACAAACGCGCTGCACAGGTGAATCGATTTTCTAAAGACTTCCTTAAAAATACTGATTCTATACTGTTTTACTAAAATTCCTTTCTGAAAATCGTTGTCTGTCATTGGCTCAATCCTTTTTCTGCGGTCAATGTACGCGGCAATTCTGTATAAATCGCAGGCTCATAATCAGGCATTGGATTTGTCACATATTTCAGATTCTGTTCGGCAAGATTGCTTCCGCCAAGCCGGACCATTGTCTTCTGGTTTCTTGTAAGCGCATCCCAGGCTCGCATTGACTCCTGAAGCTTTACCATGGATTTTGCGTTCATTGAGCTGCTTCCGGTTCTTTTTGCAAGCCTGTACAAAGTAACGCCAAGGTTGTTGGAAGCCTTAAGATACGTTTCAACAAGCTCATTTTCGTCCTTCCGTGACTGAGGAAAAATAACTCCGTGCTGCTCACGGTAGCTGTCAATCTGGTCAAGAATACGCTCGTAATATCCTTCCGCCGCAAAGTTGTCATTGCGCAAAGAAAGAGTGTTTCCCATCGCAAGCAAAAGGCTCTGGTCATCAGCATAATCCTCGGCGGTCTTCATAAATGAGCCGACTGCCTCCGAATAGTTTTTCTTTGAATACTGAATATAACCGATTTTATAGCGGATTTTCCCATTGTCATAGTCAGCATTCACCGCATCCTGATAATTCTGCAGCGCATTGTCATAATTTCCAGAAATAAAATATTCAATATCGCCCATATCGGCATAAAGATTTCCGACATTTCTGTTTCCTTCAAGTCCGCTGGAAACATTTGCGTTGGTAAAAAGCGTGATTCCATCCGTAAAAGACTCCATCGCTTTCAGGTACTCTTTATCATTCATATAAATTTCACCCAAAAGACGGTATGAATCAATATTCCTGTAGCAGTCCTTTTTCTTTACAACATCAGCCTTTTCAAAAAAAGAAATTGACCGGAGCAAAGTTTTTTCCGCGTTCTCAGAATTATTCGTGTTTATGTAATAACGCCCAAGATTGTAATAGGCAACAGGATTTGAACCGTCAGATTGAACCGCGCGCACGAGCATTTTCTTTACATCTTCAATTTTTGTGCGGAGATATTCGTCAGACGGAGCAAGATTTCCATAAAGTTTATCCAGACAGTAACCGCTGAGCTCTGTCCAGTCAGAGCCTTCAAGGGATTTTGGACGCGGATAAAACCTTTCCTTAAGATTTAAGACATCCTTTAAATTATCCGTGCGGATGTAATAACGCAACATTCTTGCCATATATTTGTCGGTCGGTCCGTAAAGCTGCACAAGTTCCGCATATCTTTTTAGAGCCTCATCATACTTCTCAGGATTTTTTTCTTCCGCCCATTCAAGATAGTTATCGCCAAGCATTAAAATTCCGTCGGCATCGTTTATATGATGGTCAAGAACATCCCTCAGAAGAATCTGCTCAGCCTTTTCGTAATTTGCAAGGTCCTTATATTCCATCTCCGCGAATTCAAGTCCGGCAGTCTTATCAAAATCAAAGCAGTAAAGTATATTCCTGTACATCTGTTCCGCGCGGATAAACTGCTTGTGTTCCCTATAGCCATGCGCGTATTTGAAGAACCATTTTTTTATAAGCTGATATTTTGTCGCCTCGGAAAATTTGGTTTCAGACTGCGGAAAATTTTCAGATTCAAGAAGCTTGTATCCCTGGCTGTACAAAGATGAGGCGCGCACAGGACGATAAATAAAATACTTCGCAAACTGGAACATAAAGAAACATACAATCAGGGCGGCGAAAGATATGATTGCGCCTGGAATAATCTTGTTGCTAAGCTGATATTGAAAAGACGCTTTGTACGACTCATATTCCTCCGCCGTTCTTCGCTCAAAATCACGGGGAACAGGAATTGCAATATCAAGCATTTTTTCAAGCTCAGAAGCAAGCTGGCGTGCGGAAACTTTTTTCAGAACTTTCTGTATAATTTCAAATTCCGCTTCGTCTGTAAATTCATTTTTTACAATAAGCTCTTCAACCGCCATGCGCACATTCAGCGGATACGATGAAAGGTTTTTCAGGAATTTTTTATACTGGTCATCAGACAATGTGTTCGGAGGAAGCTCGCCATCTGTTTTTTCCTCAGGTTTTTCAGCATCTGCAACCTTAAACTTTCCGTTCTTGTTTACTTCTACAGTCTGAACGTCTGAAAATCCCGGAATTTCAAAATCGCCGGTTTCCGCGGAAAAATCATTTGAATTTCCAAGCTCGAAATTTCCTTTTTCAAGGGCGCTATCAGTATCCGGAATTCCAAAATCAAGACCGTCCATTTCGGAAGTGTCAAATTTTTCTGTCGGCGCGCTTTCCTGAAATCCGTCGCCGGAATTTTCTGTATCAGAATCCGTGTCATTCAGGTCAAAATTAAAATCAGATGGAAAATCCTCGGCTTCAAAAGAATCGCTTTGCTCAGGATTCTCTTTTTCCTCAGGTTTTGGCGCGGAATCATTTTCTGTAATTGAATCAGGAAGCCCCTCGCCCATATCAATTGCGTTTCCATCAAAATTAAAATCGCCATCAGAATTTTCGTCCCCAATCGAAATTCCGTCATCTCCTTCCGGAAAAGAAAAATCAAAATCAGAGCCGAAACTGTCCGCAAGTTTTTCCGATTCAGCAATTTTGTCAGTCTCAGGATTATTTTTGTCAGTCTCAGGATTATTTTCCGGCTCAATGCTGTCAGAAGCCCCGGCGTTAAACTCAGGTTCAGTTTCTGCATGCGAAGCAGCGTCATCCTTATCAGCGGATTTTTCCGCCGCATCAGTTTCCGAATCAGGCACAGATTCCAGTCCTGAAGAAAGTTCCGGCATAGAAAAATCTTCTGACGGCAACTCAAAGTTTTCATCAGAATCAAAATTTTCAGTGGATTTTTCCTGTGGCTTCGCATCATGGTCAGGCTCAGAAATCTTTTCAGTTTCAGAATCACCGATGTTTTCAGAATCACCGCTAAAATCAATGGAATCCAAATCAAGTCCATCTATATCCTGAAAATCTGAATTCTTAAAATTTTCCTCGACATCCAGTTCTTCCGGAACATCAGTTTTTTTAGCCTCGCCCGCGCCTGCAGGAGGAATTTTATTTTCAATATCATCAGAAGGCGCATCAGCAGGAGGATTTTCATCTTTTTGGTCTGAAGCCGCTTTCCCTGTAGCCTCCGCAATAAGCTCATCGACAGATTTTTCCGCCGCGGCCTTTACCGTTGGTGAATTAAAAGAACCGTTAAAATCCGAATCAAAGAGCGGCTCCGGCTCTGAAATTTCTTCCGCATCAGGTACCGCCTCGGCATCCTGAAGGTTTTCAATATCATCACCGGAATTATTTGAATTGGAACCAGAAAAATCCTCTTCTCCTGTTGTTCCGTCAAAACCTTCGCCGCCTAAAAGGTCTTCAAGGCTTAAGTCTGCGATTTCCGGCTCTTTTTCAGGCTCAGGTTCTTTTTCATCCTGATGCGGCGCCTGCTGAACCGGCTCTTCGAACATTGAAAGATCGGGCTCGGATATTCCGTTATCCCCGGAGATTATTGAAGAAATATCCGGCACAGAAAGATTTATCTGCGGAGCATCGGCGGGTTCAGAAGATTTTTGTTCCGCCGAAGAAGATTCAGTTCCCATGATGTCTGAAAAATCTTCAGGCATACTCTCAGATTTTTTCGCGGACTCAGTATTTTCAACAGGTTCCGGCATTCCCATCAAAAAATCGTCAGAATCGTTAATGTCTTTTAAATCTTTTGGAACAGGAACAACTACAGGTTTTTCACCGCGGGAAGCACGCAATGCCGGTTCATTACCAAGAGAAAGAATATCTGCATTGAATTTTTTTAGCTGACTTAAACCAGGCATATCTTTATAATTTTACTCCATTGGCACATTTTATAACAGTGCAAAATAAAAAATGGAAACCCACTTATTTTTATTAACGGAATTGTAATAATCCCACTTTATAGAATATTTTATCATAAAATAAGATTTTTCGCTTAAACAGAATGATTTTTTCTCCGATATTTCAAGTATGAAAAGATTTTTTGCGCTGATTACAACAGGCATTATGCTGATTTCTACTTTTGCCTATGCAGAAGAAAATCCCGTTTTGCCGGAAAAAGATTTATATGAATACAACAATATCGTTGCCAGACTGGATTTTCCAAAAGAACCAGTCATAATGGAAAACCATATTGTATTTACTCAAAAAACAGGACCAAGATTCGTGGGAATAGCCTTCGATTTTGAAGATTACCAGACAATACATCCTTTTATGCTTCACAAAAACAGGGACGCAGAAGGAAACGTTACAAATTCCCTTATGTTTTTTATTCTGGAACGGCCTGATTTTTTAAAGGAAATCTCTTACAGACTGATTGTTGACGGCTTATGGACCTTTGACCCGAACAACAGCAACTGTTATTACGATAATGAAAGCGGCGTTACAATCTCAAAAATAGAAATAAATGAAACAAAACCAGAAATAACAAACACCACGAAGGAAAGCGGAACAAAATTCGTATACAACGGAAACCCGGGACAAACCATACGGCTTAGCGGAACATTTACAAACTGGGACAGCTGGATTTACGAGCTCAAAGAAACAAGGCCCGGATTTTATGAGCTCAACATTCCCCTTCCGGCAGGAGAATACTACTACAATTATTACCTTGGAATGAACGCGATTGTAGACAAGACAAACCCAAGGCGCGCATACACCGCAGACGGAAGGACAACTTCCGTAATAATAGTAAATTAGGCTGCGGATACTTAAGTTCTTTTACTTTCAAATACTTTCAAAAAAACTTTCGCAGGATTTACAAGGGTTGGCATACCAACCCTTGCTCCAGGCAATTATCTTCCAAACCTTTTTGCCAAATCCTGCAGCTTAGACATATCCATTCCAGAAAAAGAATCAGGACTCATTCCAAGCTGACTCATCATGCGGCTCTGCATTCCCTTGTTGCGTGTAAGTTTTTTCATCGTAAGTTTTGTTTTTTCAAACTGCTTCAGAAGCTTGTTCACTTCTGCGACACTTGTGCCAGAACCGGCCGCAATTCTTTTTCTGCGTCCAGGCCCAATTATCAGATGATTCGCGCGCTCTTTTTTTGTCATTGACTGAATAATAGCTTCCTGTCTTTTCATTCCGCTCAAATCAACATTCTGGTTTGCCATTCCTGGAATCATATCAAGCAAAGACTGCATAGAGCCCATTTTTTTTACCTGCTGAAACTGCGAAAGCATGTCATCAAGGGTAAATTCGTTTTTCATCATGCGCTTTTGAAGCCGTTCAGCCTCTTGCGCATCAACAGTCTCCTGGGCTTTTTCCACAAGAGAAACCACATCGCCCATTCCAAGAATACGGCTTGCAATACGCTCCGGATGGAAAGTTTCAAAGTCTTCACTCTTTTCGCCGGTACCGATAAATAAAATCGGTTTTCCGGTTATTGTCTTTAAAGAAAGCGCCGCACCGCCGCGCGCATCGGAATCAAACTTTGTAAGGATTACACCGGTAAGACCAAGCTGCTCGTCAAAAGTTTTTGCTATATCAACAGCATTCTGCCCTGTCATGGCATCCGCAACCAGAAGAACTTCATCAGGAGAAACCGCCTTTTTTATTCTGGCAAGCTCGTCCATCATATCCGCGTCAATCTGAAGCCGACCGGCCGTATCAATAATCAATGTGTCATACTGATTTTTCTTCGCATACTTCAGCGCGTCTTCGGCATTTTTTACGGCATCCTTTGAATTTTCCTTATAAACAGGAACACCGATTTTTTCACCAAGAACAGAAAGCTGTTCCACCGCCGCAGGCCGGACTAAATCGCAGGCAGCGAGCAAAGGACGGCGTCCCTGCTTTTTCAGTTTCAAGGCAAGTTTATGAGATGCGGTGGTCTTTCCAGCGCCCTGAAGTCCAAGCATAAGTATAACGGTTGTAACATCCGGTCCGCGAAGCGAAAGCTCAGTCTTTTCCTCGTCGCCAAGCATCGCAACAATCTTGTCGTAAATTATTTTTACAAACTGCTGGCCCGGGTCAACGGCTTTCAAGACCTTTTCGCCCTTCGCCTCTTCTATCGTTGAATTTACAAAACGTCGGACAACCCTCAGATTAACGTCAGCTTCAAGCAAAGCCATTTTAATCTGCTCAACGGAATCTTCAATATTTTTTTCTGTAATCGTAGATTTTCCGCTTATAGTGCGGACAATGCTACTGAAAGTATCTGTTATTTTTTCAAGCATTTATGGTTTTTCCAAAATTTAAAAGTTCATCAAGAAATTCCAGCGGTCTGATTTCTTTGTTCAAAATTCTATAAAGTCCATTGCAGATTGTAAGCTTCAAGCCCTTGCTCTGCGAAATCTCATGTATGTATTTACATGCAACTGCGCCTTCCGGCAAATACCCGATTTTTGCGATATTTTCAATCAAATCATCCAGATTTGAAAATTTAGAAAGCATATCAGTATTTATAAGATCCTGGCCAAAGCGCCTGTTTCTTCCGTATTTACTTTTGCAGGTTACATCAAGGTCGCCTACGCCGGCAATAGAAGTAAAAGTTTCCGCATGAGTTGCGCCCATCGCCATTCCAAGCGTCTGAATTTCATTCAAACCGGCAGCAAGAAGCAAAGACTCCGTGTTATCTCCAAAAATCTGCGAATGCTGAGCCACAGCATCAAGCGCGCCATAAACAACCGCGACTACGTTTTTGGCCGCAGAACAAATCTGAACTCCAATCACATCAAAACTTGAATAGCACAAAATTCCCGGAACCCTAAGAAGCTCCCGGACTTTTATAGAATTTTTAGGATTTTCAGAAGCAGCCACAAGACCTGTTATTTTACCGGAAGCAACTTCCTCCGCATGAGAAGGTCCTGCGACATAAACGGTGTTTCCCTTGTAAATTCCCGGAAGAGTATTTTCTATTGTCTCAAGAACAAGCTTAGGACCGTCGCGACCGGGAACAAAACCCTTTGTAAGAGCCGCAAAAATCGTAGTTCCATCCGCAACATTCGGGACGCTTGTGATTTTCCGGATTGTGCCTGCAAGATACAAAGAAGGAGACGCGACAATCAAAAAATCCTTGTCAGTCGCAACTTCAATAATATCATTGGAAACCGTAAGGTTTTCAGAAAGTTTATATCCCGGCAAATACCTTTTATTTTCATGCTCGTTATTTACAGAATCTTTTACTTCAGGTTCCAGCGCCCACATCTGAACTTTATGTCCGCCATTAGCCAAAGCCTGAGCAAGACCTGTTCCCCATGCGCCGCCGCCAAGAACACCTATCGATTTTGATTGCATACTAAAAACCTTCTTAATTTTATTTTTCCGATTATTTTTTTAGCGGTAAAGCCGCAGATTATATCCATTCAGAAAGACTGTCTTTCCAGTCAAAAATTTCGCTTTCATCAAAGAAAAGCCCTATTTCGCGCGCGGCGCTTTCATCAGAATCAGAAGCGTGAATCACATTGAAATTCGTATGAGCGCAGAAATCTCCGCGGATTGTACCGGGCGCCGCTTCCGACGGTTTTGTAGCTCCTACAACTTTTCTTACAAGGGAAACACAGTCATCGCCCTGCCATACCATCGCCACAACAGGCGCGGAAGTTATATAACTGCACAAATCATTAAAAAAAGGCTTTTCCTTGTGTTCGGCATAATGCTTATGAGCAAGTTCCTCGGAAATCTGCATCATTTTCAGACCAGCAAGCTTTAACCCTTTGCTTTCAAGGCGGCTAATAACTTGACCAACAATACGGCGATTAAGCACGCCGGGCTTTAACATAGCAAAACATCGTGTCATAGACTCAATTATATATCAATAAGAACTATCTTTCAACAAATGTTTTAACTGGAGAACAACGCTCCGCTAATTTTCCAGCGCGGCGACAACTTTTTCAATCACTGAATTCGGCGTGCTCGCGCCGGCAGTTATGCCCACAGACTCCAGCGCAAAAAACTCCTCCGGGATTTCATCCGCAGTCTCAATCAGAGCCGCCTTAGGACAATTTTCTTCCGCAATCTGAAGAAGCCTTCTTGTGTTCGCGGAATTTTTTCCACCAACAACAAGAATTCCTTCAACTTTCGGGCAAAGCCTTTTCAGGGCATCCTGACGCTCTTTTGTCGCGGAACAAATGGTATTCAGAACCTTAAGATTTTTTATTTTTTTTGAAAGCCTTTCCACAATCTGGGAAAATTCTTCCTTGCTGAAAGTTGTCTGGCACAAAAGCACCGCATTCTGCCCGTCTGAAAAAGGCGGAAGTTTTTCCGCCTCATCCTTATTCTGCACAAGGACAAAATTTTCCCCGGCATAGCCAGAAATTCCGGCAACTTCTCCATGATTGGAATCTCCGGCAAGAATTACTGTATAACCAAGTTTTGCATATTTTTCAGCATTCTTCTGGCTTGCAAGAACCCTTGGGCAAGTCGCATTTAAAATATGACAACCGGAATCCGAAAGTTTTTTCAAGACAACAGGAGGAACACCGTGCGCCCGGATTATAACAAGGCTTCCCTTCTCTGTAAACGGAATCTGCTTTTCCTCCAAAACAGAAAGACCATTTTTGGCAAGATTTTCAAGGGCAATCCTATTGTGAATCAAAGGACCGAACGAATAAACTTTTTTAGAACCACAGTTTTCAAGGGAATCAGCGGCAATTTCCACAGCGCGGCGGACACCCATGCAATAACCAAGAACATCTGCAAGAATTACTTTCATCGTAAAAGTTATACCATTTAAAATAAACAAAAAAAAGACCCGGAAAAATACTCCGGGCCTTAAAACATTTCAATCAACCTTAGACTTGAATTCCATCCATCTGGAGAACGCCTTTTTCTGATTTCAAAGAATGGTGAACTCCAAATTCAGGCTTCCAGTTCCTTCTTAAAACAAGGATAAAGCCGCTTGAAATAAAAATAGAAGAATAACATCCGCTTACAAGACCTACAATCAAAGCAAGGGCAAAGTCCTTTATGCTTCCTGATGTGAACAGATACAACGAAACAACGGCAAACAATGTTGTCGCAGTCGTAATAATAGAGCGTCCCAATGTATCAGAAAGAGCGTGGTCAAGGATGTCCTTGAAATTGTCATATTTTGCAAGACGAAGATTTGAACGAACCCGGTCAAGAATTACAACGGTAGCGTTTATTGAATAACCGATTATCGTCAGGATTGCAGCCAGCACAGTAGCCGTAAATTCCATTTTTGTCCAGACAATGAACGTAATCATAATCAATGAGTCATGAACCAGCGCAATAATCGAGCCGAGCGCAAAATCCCAGTGAAAACGGATTGCGGCGTACAGCCAGATTAAGACAAAAGTCGCAATCATAAGGATTATAGACTTGCTTGCAAGCGTTTTTGAAAAACTTGAACCTATAAAATCTGTCTTTACAATTGTTACTGTATTTTCACCAAACCGGGCATCAAGAGCGGCGCGAACCGCATTCTGAAGCTCAGTTCCAGACATCTCGCCAATAGATTCAGGCATACGAACCTGATAGCTTGCGCCGTTGTTTCCGCCCAAGGCCTTTACAGAAAATCCTTCAAATTCAGAAAGCGCTGATCGAACTTCGTCAGCAGAAACATTTTTTTGCGCGGCATAAAGGAAAAGCGGCGAAACTGAAAGCTGGGTAGATACAGCAGAATTAACAAACAGCAGGGAAGAATCTTCCGTTCCGTCTGTTTTTACAACGGCAGAAACTCCGTCTACTTCGCCCAAGGCTTTTGCAATATCGTTTACAGTCGCATAAGTTTCGTAAGGAAAAACCTTTGTTTCGTTATCTGCGCCAGAACCAGAAATGATAAGAGAAAAATTGTCTTTTGAAAGATCTGCCGTAACCTTCGCAGAGCCAGAATATGTAAGTTCAACTGCAACAGGTGCAATTCTTACTTCCTCAATAAAACCCGGCTTAAAATCAATTCCAAGATTTATTCCGCGTGTAATAAAACCAGCAACGCCAAATAAAATAATTACAGAACTGATTATAGCCGCAGGCAAAAAGAATTTGCTAAAATGTATAAGTTTCTTTTCCATTATTTAATCCTCCAGCCGATGCTTACTCTTGTTGACTTCAGTACATCTGTCTCAAAATCGAACATCAGGCGAGACACAAACAGCGCTGTAAATACAGAAGAAACAACACCGATTGCAAGGCTGACAGCAAATCCCTGGATAGAACCGCTTCCAAGCTGAGAAAGGAAAATCGCCGCAATAAATGTTGTTATGTTAGAGTCCATGATTGCCCAGAAAGCATTGTCAAAACCCGCCGCAATCGCTGCGACACGGCTCTTTCCCGCGACAAGCTCTTCCTTGATTCGTTCAAAAATAATTACGTTCGCATCAACAGCCATACCGATTGTCAAAATCATACCGGCAATAGAAGAGAGCGACAAAGTCAAATTAAACGCGGAAAGGACAGAGAACATTATGTAAAGGTTCAAAACCTGGGCCACAATAGCGTTCACGCCGGCGCCCTTGTACCAGATAAGCATAAAAATCATGATAAGCACAAGACCTACCACAATAGCCTTTATACCCTGGTTAATAGCCTGCTCGCCAAGAGACGCTCCGATAACCTGCTGCGATTCAACAGAAAGCGGAACATTCAGCCATGCAGACTGAAGAACTTTCTGAAGATTCTGTGCTTCCTCAAGACCAAAACCGCTGATTGCAACGCGGCCGCCTGTAATCGCGTCGCTGATACGCGCATAAGACTTGATTTTATTGTCGCTTACAATAGCAAGGCTTTTGCCTTTGTTTGCGGCTGTAAATTTCGCAAAGATTTCCGCGCCCTCAGAGTCAAGGACAAAGTCAACTTCCGGACGGTTTGTGTACTGGTCAGTACCGACCTCCGCAGTCTTTATGTGCGCGCCTTCAAGCGCAACTTCTTTCTTTACAACAAGATATCCGATTCTTTCATCAAGACCGTACTCATCCTTAGTATAATGACCGATAATTTCACAGTCAGAAGGAATAATAGAAGCATCAACAAGCTCGCCCGAAGCGTTGAAAGTTGTTGTAATGTGCTGCTGGTAATATGCAAGGAACTTGTCTGTGGCGTCATCATCAACAAGACGGAAATTCAAGATTCCTTTTCCCACGATAAGCGCATTTATTGAATCCGCCTCGGCAGCTCCCGGTATTTCAATATAAATCCTGTCTTCGCCCTGCTGACGGATAACCGGCTCAGAAAGACCATATCTGTCAATTCGGCTTGAAAGATTTTCTATGGCATTCGCCATGGCGTTTTTCTTAAAGGTTTCTTTATCCGTAACAACGTTGGACTCTTCCTGGGCTGCAAGCGCCGCTTCAAGGTCAGCCTTTACGATGATGTTCATACCGCCGGAAAGGTCAAGACCCAACTTTACAGAGTTCTGATAGTTTTTCTTTGCCTTAAGAATCTGCTCGCGGTAACGGCTTGTAAATTCTTCAAGAAATTCACTTTCGCTTGAATATGCGTCAAGAATCGCGCCGACTGTCATTTCAGTCGGAACAGGCTGCTTTGCAAGCTTATATTTTTTTGCGGCAGCCTTTTCAAGCCATGCATATTTTCCATCAATTTTTGCGTCAAAACCAGTTTTTGCGGCTTCCTTAACCGCTTTAACATCCTTAGAACCCTGAGCCGTAGCGTAATCCCTGATATTTTCCAATGAACTTAAAGCCAAGGCCTGCACTTCTTTTGGAGTACCCCAATACCATTTTACAGATGGATAAAGGAAGGCATAACAGATTGCTAAAACAGCCAGAAGAATAACTAAACGCGCGCGTTTATTCATCTTGTTTACCCCGTTATTTTATTTTTTTTCAGCTTCTTCAGAAGCCTCTTCTTTTTTTGTTTCTGTTTTTTCAGTTTTATCTGATTCAACTCCGGCAATCGCCGAACGGCTAAATTCAACCTTGCAGTTATCGTCAACTTTTACAATAACCGTCTTTTCTTTTGTTGAAGATACAACCCCATGGATTCCACCGATTGTTACAACTTTGTCACCTTTTTTAAGGGCGGCAATCATTTTTTCTGTCTCTTTCTGTTTCTTATTCTGAGGACGAATCAAGAAAAAATAAAAGATTACAATAATCAATAAAAATGGAACGATTGTAGAAAGCAATCCTGCTGCGCCAGAAGCACTTGGAGCTCCGCCAGGGGCTTCCTGAAGAAGTGAAATAAACGACATGTCTTTTTTCCTTTTTAAATATGTAAATTACTGAAAAGTTCAGTTCTTATAGAATAACATAGGGCGTATTTTATCGTCAAGTTTTATATAGCCCTCCGCGGCAATTATTTTTTATACGCTGAATTTAAATCGGTCTTCCGGAACTTTCTCAAAATAAGCGGAAATCCGCGCCCTTGAATCCTCGATATTTTTCGCATTGAGCATCTGCGTCTGCGCGTAATGAGCAAACGAAAAATTCATGCAGAAATACGTAAAAAACCTCTGAAGACGGGTCCTGTAAAATTCAGGCGGCTGAAATTTTTCAACAAAATCTATAAAATCCAGAGAACACTTCAACAAGTCGACCGGCTGTTTTTCCGGGCAAGATTCCGACAGCGACCTTGAGATTTCCGCAAAAATCCACGGCTTCTGAACCGCCATCCTGCCAATCATAAGGCCATCGCAGGATGCGCATTCTTTTTCCGCTTTTTTAGCCGATTCAAAGTCCTTTATATCGCCGTTTACAACCACCGATATTTTTCCAGAATAGCGTTCCGCAAGCTTTTCCGCATAGCTCCATCGCGGCAAATCCCGGTATTTTTCCTTTTTTGTGCGGGGATGAAGCGCAAGCCGTTCAACTCCGTTTTCCACAAGCATATCTGAAAAAGAAAAAAAACTTTCATCCGTAAAATCCTCGTCTCCAAGCCTGAATTTCACGCTGAACCTTCTGTGGATTCCGGTTTTCGCCTCGTACTCATCCAGCGCGTTTTTTACTCCTTGCACAAGCTCCAGGGTTTCTGACCGCGGCTTAAGCATCCAGGCAATCCCCGCCCCGCTGTTGACAATATCAGGCGCAGAACAGCCCATATTCAGGTCAACGCCTATTCCACCTGCCGCAGCAAGAACTGTAGCCGCCTCCACAATCGGTCCGGCGGATTTTCCGGTAAGCTGCCAGACAATTTTTTCAGGCGCAGGAGCCGGATTTATATAAAATTTTTCAAACTGTCCGTTGTTCAGCAAAGACGGCGCGTTTATCATCTCGGTATAATATTCGTCGCAGCCGCCGAATTCTTCTATTAACATTCTAAAAGCAGGATGGCTCAAAGTAGCCATCGGAGCGCAAATTAACTTCATTCAAAAATATTAGCATTTATTTATTTTTTTTGAAAATCCTGTATACTTAAAAATATGACGGAAATTGAACTAAAAGCGCACGTTTACGACCGCGCAAAGCTTATAGCCATGTTAAATTCTTTTGCAGAATATCAAAAAACAGTGACAAAAAATGACACTTATTTTCACCTGCAAAAAACGGACGGCAAAAAAAACGAGGAAGCGAATAAAAAAAATTATATTTCCGCAAGAATACGCATACAGACTGAAAAAACTAAAAGCGGAATAAAAACCGTAAATTTCCTCACATACAAAAGGAAGGAAAACAAGACTGACGAAAATGGCATTTCAATAGAAGTAAACGACGAAAAAGAATCTGAAATTTCAAGCACAGAGGCAATAGAGGCGCTCTTTGCCGACGCAGGCTTTGTTCCTGCCCTTAAGAAGAAAAAGGAAGTGATGATTTTCAGCGCGGAAACAGAATGCGGAAAAGCGACCCTTGAACTGTGCAATGTTGAAAAGCTCGGCGATTTTATAGAGATAGAAATTCTTTCTGGGACAAACAACGCGGAAACAACAGAAAAAATACAGTCTGAACTGAAAAGACTTCTTTCAAGATGCGGAATTCCTGAAAAAGACATAGAGAGCCGGTACTACAGCGAAATGCTGAATGCCCTTTCAGAAAATCAAAACTAATTATTGACAACAATATAATATAGGGAGTAGATTTCTTTTATGTATAATAGAAAAAAATATAAAAAATACGCCTGTGTCCAGTTAAAAAGAAGATGGACAATTCCTGTTCTGGCGACAATAATTTATCTTGTGGTTTCCGCAATGATAAATATTCCGGAATTTTTCAACACGACAGAAAATTTATTGCCTGTAAACAGCGCCGCGGAATTCCTGATGGACTCATTTTTTCTTATAGAACTCTGCATAGTTTTTATAATCGTATACGCGCAGCTGAACCTTCACCTGAAAATGTCGCGCGGACCTGAAAAAATAACTTTCGGAGATTTTCTGGAAGGCTTCAGCAAATTCGGGCGGGCAATACTCTGCGGAGCATGGGAGTTTCTCTGGACATTCCTGTGGTTCTGCCTTTTTGCCATTCCAGGAATCGTAAAGCACTACTCTTACTGCATGACAAAATTCATAGCGCTTGAATATCCGAATATTTCTGTATTCAAGGCAATGCGCATAAGCATAGAAATAACAAGAAACCACAAAATGGATATTTTTATGACAGACCTTAGCTTTTCAGGCTGGTTCATTCTTGGAACCTTAACTGCCGGAATAGGCTTTTTGTGGATTCAGCCTTATTACCTCATGACAATGACAAATGTCTACCATGCGCTTCTTACAGAGGCAATTGAGACAAAACGCTTAAAACCAGAAGATCTTACAGAGGACTAAATGAAAAACAAAAAACAAAAAACAGGCCTGATTGTTTTTATCGCCATAATAACATTTGCCATCATCTGCGGAATTTATAAACTGCTGGCGTCGGACAACAATTCTGAGTCAAATCCCAAGAATCAGACTATCGTATTCGCCAAACCGGCAAAAAATTATATAGCCGCTCTTTACATCGAAGGCGTAATTCAGGAAGAAAATCAGACTTACAATCAGGAATGGCTTTTAGACACGATAAAAACCCTTAAAAATGACAAGAAAAACATGGGAATCGCGGTTTTCATGGACTCTCCAGGAGGCGCTGTATACGAAGCCGACGAAGCGTACCTTGCCCTGCAGGACTACAAGACAACCGGAAAGCCAGTCTATGTATACCAGGGAAAACTTTCCGCTTCCGGAGGATACTACATCTCCTGCGCCGCAAAAAAAATATATGCAAACAGAAACACCCTGACCGGCTCAATCGGTGTTATAACAGGAAGCTCCTACGATTTTACAGGATTCTTTGAAAAGCTCGGCATAAAGTCCGAGACAATCCATTCCGGAAAAAACAAGAATATGTTCAGCGTAAACGAACCTGTTACAGAAGAACAGCGAAAAATCATGCAGTCAATTTCTGATGAATGCTACGAGCAGTTCACAAGCATTGTAGCCATGAGCCGTAATATCCCGATAAACGATGTAAAAAACCTTGCGGACGGAAGAATTTACACGGCAAACCAGGCATTAAAAAACGGACTTATCGACGCCGTTGATTCATGGGAAAACATGATTAAAAATATGTCGGAGAATGAATTCGACGGAAAAAAATACAAGATAGTTGACTTTAAATACGAAAAATCAATGAACGTATACGATTTTCTTATGGGTAAAATTTCTTCCGCCGCGCCCGCGGCAAAAGTCCTGAAAGGAATAGCCCAGGAAGCAACGCTGCAATACCCTGCATATCTGTACGTAAGATAAATTACAAAGACCCGGCTGGCGCGCCATTTATTCCATCCAAAGAATCCTGGCAAGCGCCTTCCGCGCGAATGACCTTTTTTATCATTGAATATGAAAATCCGTGGGAAGACATCCTGCGGATTATTTTTTCAGAATCAGAGCAAGTTTTTGAAATTTTGTAAAAATCTTTTTTACAAAAGTCCATCTCCGAAGTCTCGGCAAAAAAATCATCCAGCACCTTTCCGGCAATATCCCTGCTTATTCCGCGGGCGGCAAGCTCCGCCGCAAGTTTTACCCGGCCTTCCGAATGATTGATGCGCCTTGAATTAAGCCATGAGCGGGCAAAGCGTTCGTCCGAAAGATAATTTTTTAACTCAAGGTAGTCCAGCGCCGCATCCACGGCTTTTTTTTCATGATTTTTGTTCAGAAGTTTTTTTTCAAGACCGGAACGGCACTGCTCCACCCGAGAAAGGTAATCCAAAGCCTTTGACTCGGCCGCAAACGCAAAGCCTGAATCAACAATATCCTTTTCCTGCTCGTCCGTAAATTCAGCATTTACCGCAATGGCTTCAGGCTTTACGACCTTGAGATAATATGAACGAATAAAAAAAGCAAGTCCCGAATCAGAAGTTATTTTTATAACCTCTGACGAAACCTGCTCCTTTGAAAGCACTATCAACAAACTTCCCTGTAAAATAACCGTTTTAGCGTTAAAAACGCCTTAGCGTTTAGAGAACTGGAAGCGTCGGCGAGCGCCCTTCTGTCCGAACTTCTTGCGTTCAACCATACGTGAATCGCGGGTAAGGAATCCGTTTGACTTCAATGATGTTCTGTTGTCAGGATCAAGCTGAGTCAAAGCGCGTGAAAGTCCATGAAGACAAGCCGCAGCCTGTCCGTTCAATCCGCCGCCAAACACGTTGATAAGAACATCGTATTTGCTGTCGCTTGAAGTTACAAGAAGCGGCTGCTGAACAACCTTAACCTGCTCTTCCGTAGCGAAGTAGTCTTTAACATCTTTTCCGTTTACAACAATTTTTCCTGAGCCGTCGCGTACAAAAACACGAGCGACAGCTGTCTTTCTTCTACCTGTTCCAATAGCAATGTTTTTTACCATCTTAGACTCCTAATTAAAGTTCAACAACCTTTGGGTTCTGAGCTGAATGCGGGTGTTCTGCGCCAGCGTAAACTTTTACGTTAGAAAGGAGAACACGTCCAAGACGTCCACCAGGAAGCATGCCTTTTACTGCAAGAGTAACAGGTTCCTCAGGATGCTTTTCAATCAATTTTTCAAATGTATGAGCGCGAAGACTTCCTACAAAACCAGTTGTATATTTGTAGTAAATCTTTTTTGTTTCTTTTCCGCCTGTTACAGCAACTTTATCAGCATTGATGATTACAACATAATCACCCATCTCCTGGTTAGGTGTGTAAGTAGGCTTATTCTTACCGCGAGCAATGGCAGCAGCTTTTGCAGCTACGCGTCCAAGTGGTTTGCCAGCAGCGTCGATAACATACCAGTCGCGCTTCTGAGCTTTTTCATTTACGAAAATAGTTTTCATGTATATACCTTAATATTTAAAGTTTTATGCGGTTTAAATGTCTTTGCATCTGACAAAATAAACTGCAGAACAACGATGAGCAGTCGTCATTCCTATATACGGGGATTTAAATGTACTACAAATCAAATGTTCAAGTCAATACTCAAACACAAAGAAAACACTTATTCCTTGTTTTCCTCTGCCCTTGCGCGGGCTTCCTTCTCTTCCTTTTTCGCTTCTTTTTTATCCTTTATGTCGGCCGCACCGATAAAAAGAAGGATAAGCCCAAGGAACGCGGCAAGCACAGGCGCGCAGCCTTTTAAGAAAAGCACAACATCAGCGCCCCAGTTGAGCGGCATATTCGGAAGCACGGAAAAAACTGTAAACGCAATAAAAACAAGACCAATTACAAGAGATACCATCCTATTACCTCATAAAAAAAATTATCCGATTTGTCTTTAACTATAATGCAGATTGCCGCACTCTGCAAGTTTTGAAAAAAAGTTTCAAAAAAAATAAAATATTTAAGAAAACATTATTGACTATTCTATGTATTAGTTACATTGTAACAAAAATAAATTATGTTTATACAGAGGAAACGCACTTGAACGGCAGTCAGGTAAAAATTGATCACGTGAACAAAGTCTTCGGAGATTTTGTCGCGCTTAATGACGTAAATTTTACAATAAAACCGGGGGAATTCTTTTCTCTGCTTGGTCCTTCAGGCTGCGGAAAGACAACTCTCCTGCGCATTATTGCGGGATTTGAATTTCCTGATGACGGCGCAGTCCTTTTTGACGATAAAAATGTCGTAGGCCTTCCGGCGAACAAACGGCATTCAAACACAGTTTTCCAGACATACGCGCTTTTTCCGCACATGTCTGTTTATGACAACATCGCATTTCCGCTCAGGCTCAGAAAAGTCCCGAAGGATGTGATTGACGAGAAAGTCAGAAAATACGTTCACCTTGTGCAGCTTGACCAGCACATCTACAAAAAGCCGAACCAGCTTTCCGGCGGACAGAAACAGCGCGTCGCAATCGCAAGGGCGCTTATAAACGAACCTAAAGTCCTTCTGCTGGACGAGCCGCTTTCCGCCCTTGATGCAAAACTGCGCTCAAGCCTGCTGATTGACCTTGACAATCTTCACGACAAAATTGGAATCACATTCATCTATGTTACGCACGACCAGAGCGAAGCCCTTGCCGTAAGCGACAGAATCGCCGTAATGAACGCAGGAAACGTGCTTCAGGTAGGAACTCCTTTTGAAATTTATGAAAGCCCGGCCACCCAGTTCGTAGCCCAGTTTATTGGAGAAACAAACCTTTTTGAAAGCACAGTTGTTCAGTGCGAGGCATATAAAGTTCCCGGAAAGCCGGACATCGAGCACATGGTGACGTTAAACACACCGGCGCTTGGAATGCAGGCGAAGCTTACCGGAGAAACCGCCGCGACGCGCGAAGAGGACAAGAACATTCTTGTTACGGACTTTGAGCATACAGACGAAGGTCAGAAAGTCGCCTTTACCGTCAGGCCGGAAAAAATAAGGATTACCCTTGAGGAACCTGCCTTTGCAGGAAGAAAAGACATAAATGTATTCAAAGGAATAGTCGAGGAGCCGATTTACACAGGTTTCCAGTCAAAATTCTATGTCCGCCTTGAAAACGGAACTATTGTAAAAGTATTCAAGCAGCATACAAACTACCTTGACGACGGCCCTGAGATTCAGTGGAAGGATACCGTATATATTTCATGGTCCGCAGAAGACGGATATATTGTTGAAAACATCAATAAATAAAGGCAGAAACATGAAAGAGATAAAAGAAGGACATCCACCGGCGGAAAAAGAAAATTCCAAAGCCGGTAAAAAAACATTTTTGCTGCGTCTTGCTGAAAAGGCCGAAGCCGCAAAAACAAAAAGAATGAATCCGGGACCTGCTTACGCCTGGCCTATGGGAGCTTGGTTTTCCGTTTTTTTTGTAATTCCGCTGGCAATAATCCTCTGCTATTCATTTATGAAGAGAGATATGTTCGGGGGTGTAGTTCCTGAGTTCTCATTTGCCGCATACAGACAGATGTTCAGCAAAGCCTATGCGTTTATTCTGCTAAGAACGCTGTGGATGTCCGTGCTTTCCACCCTTATCTCAATACTCATTGCCCTTCCGTGCGGATATGCAATTGCCAGAAGCAGGCATCAGACGCTATTACTTATCCTTGTGATAATTCCGTTCCTTACAAATTCCCTGATAAGGGTCTTTGCATGGATGACAATTCTTGGCCAGGACGGACTTTTGAACTGGATTTGCAAAGCTTTTTTCAATATCGTGCATTCAATAAAAAATGACGGCGAGGTTTTCGTTCCGCATAAATTCATGTACACAAAAGGCGCTGTAATACTTGTAAGCATTTATATGTACCTTCCTTATGCGATACTGCCGATTTTTACTTCCGTAGACAGGTTTGACTTTTCGCTTCTGGAAGCGGCTCGCGATTTAGGCGCGACAAAACCGCAGTCAATGACAAAAATCCTTATTCCTGGCATAAAAAGCGGAATCATAAGCGCGCTGATTTTTACATTCATTCCTATTTTCGGAAACTATACAGTTCCGCAGCTAATCGGTTCTACAGAAAGCTATATGCTTGGAAATATCGTAATGGACCAAATCAACAAGGCGCGAAACCTTCCTCTGGCTTCTGCATTCAGTGTTCTTCTTACAGTTGTCAGCATGCTTGCGATTCTTGGAATGCTCATAAGCGAACGCCAGGATGCAAAATTAAAAAAATCAACGGCGCGCGAAGAAACTGGCGTTGCCGACAACAAATCTTCTAAATAAGGAATTCGGCATGAATTTTTTAGTTTCTGTAATTTTGTCTTTTTTTGAAAAGGCTAGTCATCCAAAATCGGAAAACCACAAGCACGCGAAACGATTCTGGAAAAAACATGCGCCTGTTTTCAGTTTTTCAAAAACGGTGCTTTTTGTCGCGCTTCTGTTCCTTTTTATTCCTCTGTTCGTGATTATATTTTATTCGTTCAATGACTCAAAAGGAACTAGTTTTACCGGAATTTCATTCCGCTGGTACGAGGAGCTGCTTTTCAGCTCAGGACGACTGTGGATGAGCCTGCTTTACAGCGCCATAGTCGCAATTGTTTCCGCGCTTTTAGCCACAATTCTTGGTACGCTCGCGGCGATAGGAATAAGCTGGTACAAGTTTTTTGGAAAAAACTACATTCAGTCCGTAAGTTTTCTGCCGATGGTTCTGCCGGAAGTCATAATGGGTGTCTCGCTTCTGATTTTCTTAAGCGGAATTCACATGAATCTTGGACTTTTTACAATAATAATCGCACACACAACATTCTGTCTTCCATTTGTATACCTTATGGTAAGCGCCCGCGTAGATGAATTTGATTATTCGATTATTGAGGCAAGCCACGACCTTGGCGCATCAGAAAAGCAGACTCTGTGGCTTGTAATCGTTCCGGCGATTCTTCCCGGAATTTTAAGCGGATTTATGATGAGCATAACGATGTCCATAGAAGACTTTGTAATAACCTCCCTTGTAAACGGAAATATAGAAACGCTTCCAATATATGTCTACAACATGATAAGGCACGGCGTAAGTCCCGTTATTAACGCACTGAGTTTTGTTCTTATCATCATAATCTGTCTTATGGCAATTGCCCTGCGAAAAGGTCTTAAAACTTTTGCAGCAGGTCATTAGGCCGTCAAAAACGATGGCTTCAAATATTCTTTTTTTTATTTTTGGAGGGCTGATTTATGAAAATCACTTCTAAAATTATTGCCGCCGCATTTGTAGCTGTGGCAGCGCTCGGTCTTGTTTCTTGCGAAAAAAAACAAGTTTTAAAACTTTACAGCTGGACTTACTACACTCCTACTGATGTAGTAGCCGCGTTTGAAACAGAATTCAACTGCAAGGTTGTAGTAAGTGAATACGACTCAAACGAAACGATGTACAACAAGCTCGTGAACGGCGGGGCAAAAAGTTTTGACATTGTAGTTCCATCGCAGGATTTTGTTTCAATAATGCTGAAAAAAGGAATGCTGCAGCCAATAGACCAGTCAAAATTTACAAACAGAGATAAGATAAATCCTAAAATTCTTGAAAAAATTCCTTACGACCCGGAAATGGTTTACGCCGTTCCTTATTATTTTGGAGCCGCCGGAATTTCCGTAAACAAGAAAAAAGTTCCTGGCGGAAACTATGAGCGCACATGGAACATTTTTGCAGACCCGCAGTTTGCAGGACACGCTTCCATGATGGACGACTACCGCGAAGTTCTTGGCGACGCGCTTAAATACCAGGGATACAGCGTCTGCTCAAAAAATGAGGAAGAATTGAAATCTGCCGTAAACCTTATAAAGACAAAGTGGCTTCCGAATATTGTAAAATTTGATGCGGAAGGATTCGGAAAGGATTTTGCGCGCGGCGACCTGTGGCTTTGCCAGGGCTATGCAGAGTGCGTGTACGGAGAAATTCCGCAGGACGAATGGGCTGACACAATTGACTTCTTTATTCCGGAAGACGGCGGACCGTCATACCTTGACAGCCTGTGCATTCTGAAAGACTCAAAGAATGTCGGGCTTGCTTCAGAGTTCATCAATTTTATCCACAGACCTGAAAATTATGCAAAATTTCTTGATTTTTTCCGTTTTCCGGACTACGTAAATATCGAGGCGGAAAAATTCAGAACAACAACTCCAATGTATCCGGCTGAAATCATGGAAAAATGCGAGCTGAAGAACGACATCGGCGACTGGCTGGATAAATATTATTCAATGTGGGAATCGCTTAGGATTTCAACAAACTAATAGGTTGAATATCGAGTTTTTTTGCAAAAAGAATAAAAGCGCAGGCAGATTTGCAATTTGTGAAGATTTTTGGCGATTGAATTAATTAAAGTGCGTAGCACCCGAATTAATACAAGCGTAGCGCGAGCCAAATCCATCTGAGCAAATTGGAAATATGCCGAAAGCGTTCTTTCGTAATTTGTAAAAAAAACTCGAAATTAAGCCTAATATTTTATCAACCTGAACATCGGGCTGCCTGGAAATTTTATGGCGTCCGATGTTTTTTGACATCTTTTTGACAAACAGCATATTTGACTGTAAAATTATTTTATGAATGACCCGGATTTTTCTTCGATATTAAATGCTTTTTCTTCACCGATTTTGATTGCAAAACCAATTCATGACGGTTCTAAGATTACAGATTTTGAGCTTGTATTTGCGAACGAAAGTTTTTATAGTTCTGTAAATCCAAATATTTCCAACTGCAGAAAATTTTCTGATTTAAAAGATTTGCTTACCCCTGACATTCCATGGATTGATTTAGGAGACAAAGCCTTGAACGGAATTTTTGTCTCTCCGATAGATTATTATTCAGAGCTGAGCAACGCATGGTTTGAAGTGCAGTTCCGCGGAACGCCCGACGGAATGATTGTAGTAAACCTTTTTAACATTACTGAAAAGAAAAACAACGAGAAAAAACTGAGGGACACCGCCTTTATAGATTCCAGGACTTTAATGCCGAACCGCAATCTTTTTGACGAAGAATTCCCGCACATGCTGGAAAGAGCCGAATTTGACGGAAACAAGATTGGTCTTCTTCTTATAAATATTGACAACCTTAAAAATATAAATGACGCAAAAGGTCATCAGGCCGGAGATGAAATCATAAAAAAAACCGCGGAAATCCTTCAGCAGTTTTCAAAAAGAATTATAAGCTCGTACCGCTTTTGCGGAGATGAATTCCTTGTCGTAATCCAGAATTCCATCTCAACGGATTCAATAGTAAACATAAGCGACACAATCCTTGAAGCGTTTATGATTCAGGAAATAAGCGTATCCGGCGGAATTTCCGTTTATCCGGACAATTCATGCAACAGGACTGAACTCCTGCGCTTTGCGGATATTGCGATGCATTCAGCAAAAAAAGACGGAAAAAACCAGTTCCAGTTTTTTAAGCCGGATATGCAGCGCGTTTTTATTCAAAAACTGAACATTCAGAACAGGATGACACAGGCGGTGCTTTCAAGCCGTTTCAAGCTTTCCTACCAGCCGCAGTTTGATGTAAAGACAGGAAGTCTACGCGGGTTCGAGGCGCTTATCCGCTGGCACGATGAACAGTTCGGACAGATTCCGCCTTCAGTCTTTATTCCTCTTGCCGAAGAATGCGGACTCATACTGCCTATTGGAACATGGGTTTTAAATACCGCTTTTGCCACGCTGAAAAAATGGCAGACAAACTATTATTTTACCGGAGTCATTTCCGTAAACCTTTCTCCAATCCAGCTGAAACAGCCAAATATTCTGGATGAACTTAGAAATCTTCTTATAACCTATGACATCAACCCTAAATTTATTGAAATTGAAATCACCGAAGGCATAATGATTGACAACATGGAAGATACGGTTTCAAAGTTAAAAATAATGAAAGACATGGGGTTCAGAATTTCGCTCGATGACTTTGGAACCGGCTACTCTTCCTTAAGTTATCTGCAGATGCTTCCGCTTGACACTCTTAAAATCGACAAGTCGTTTATAAACGACATAACTTCCACAAACGGAATTCAGGCGAACATCACTAATTCCATTATATCCATGGTTTCCAACATGGGGCTTACAACGATTGCGGAAGGCGTGGAGCAGAATTCGCAGCTTGAGCTTTTAAAGAAATTCAACTGCAGCATAATCCAGGGATTTTTGCTTGGAAAACCGATGACACAGGAGCGATGCGAAGAATACCTTGCAGGAAATAAAAACGCCCTGCTGAACATGCAGACTGCCACCGTAGAATAAACGGCGCAGCCAATTTTTGGGCTATTCGTCCATAATTGTAATTTCCACGCGGCGGTTCTTGGCGCGTCCGGCTTCTGTGGAGTTGGATGCGACCGGTTCGGAAGCCCCTTTTCCCTGTGTAAAGATACATTTTGGCTCGCGGACTTTTAGAGTGGAAAGATATTCCGCAACAGAGGTGGCGCGCTGTTCTGAAATACGCTGCTGGTTGCGAAGAGTTCCACGGTTTGCGCAGTGTCCTGTAACAAGAAGATCGTTTTCAAAACCTTTAAGAATTTCCGCGATTCTTGCAAGCTTTTCTTTTTCCGCCGGAACGAGTTCTGAAGAATCTGGAAGGAACTGGATGTTTTCTATTGAAATCGTAAGCCCCTTTTCGTTTTCTTTGAGCTCGACATTTTCAAGGCCAAGGCTGTCCAAGGTTTTTGAGATTTTTTCGCGGTTTTCTTTTGTGTTCACGCGCTCAAATTCTGTAACCTCCGCGCGCGCAGTGCCTGTAAAAAGAATCTGGTCGCCAAGGAAAGTTTCTATCATAATGCGGAATTCTTCTGAATAATGGTCAATAGCGCCGCGCTCGTTGTCCCAGTAAATAATCTGGTTTGAAAAACCTTTTGTAATGCGCGGAAGATTCCCGGAGTTCCGGCTGAAAGAGCCTTGAGCCGGACTTTCAAAATATAGTTTATAAAAGATGCTGATTTTGTTCAGAACTTTTCCGTTTTCGCCGGTTTCGTCGCCAAGATATTCGTAGTCCGCCGAAAAAGGAACTTTAAACGGCTTTTGAATATTGAAAGTCCTGCGCATATCGTGCGCCTCATGCCCTTCCGCCTGCCATTTGTCGCCAGGTTTTATAGCATAATCAGGAAAAACAGGAACATCGCGAACGGTCGGCATAAAATAGATGTCGTCAATTTTATATTTTCCGGTTGAATCGCGCGTAAAAACGCTTTTGTATTCCTCGCCCCAGCTGTAATTTTCTGAAAAAATGCCGTTTTGAGTTGTGGCGTTTTCTGTAGTCATAAAAACCGCGGAGCATATTCCTGAGCCATCCGGCAGAACATCCGTAATTTCGCTTGAGATTCTGTTCAGTATTACAGATTTATGATTTAACATTCCGTTCAGGTAGACATTTTCGTCTACAGTTGAAATAATGCGGCTTTTGTCGTTTTTGTGAAATTTGAATTCAAGCAATGTCGGATTCTGATTTTCCGTCTGGGAAAACACAGAAAAGGCAATGCAGCATAAGACTGCGCATAAAACAGTTTTTTTCATAGAACCTCACTTACCAGTTTGATTATCGGCGGAAAAAACAAAATGATGAAAAAGATTCTTACGCGGGATTGGAGGGGAACGCCGAAGGCGTTTTGCGAAGCAATGCAGGCGGACAGCCGGAACCCCGGAAAGCCCGTTGCTGAAAAAATTTGCGTCCTGAAAAGAAAAAAAATGAAAATCACTTCAGTTTTTGATTTTATTCTGCTATTTAATTTTATGGAAGAACTTGTAAAACTTGATGCGGATGATTTTTGCCCGGATGATCCGGCGGCGCAGGCGGCTCTGGAAAATTTCGGAATAAAGTACCTTTTTCCGTGGCAAAGGCTGGTCGTGGGAAATATTATGGATTCCTATTTTTCCGCTAAAAAACGCGGAGATGAGGAAGGACTTTTAGACTGCGATGGAAAACAAATCGTGCTTCTTCCGACCGGGGCAGGAAAATCCCTGTGCTTTCAGATTCCGGCAATTTTAATGGAAGGCCCGACGCTCGTAATCTATCCGCTGCTTGCCCTGATGAGCGACCAGTACAGGCGGATGTCTGAAGGCGGAATAAAAGCCGCGATTTTCAGGGGCGGGCAAACGGCTGAAGAGCGCGATGAAAATTTCAGGCTTCTGGATGACGGCGCAAAAATAATAATTGCAAATCCGGAAATTCTTTCGGACGAAAAACTGACCGGCAGGCTGAAAGAATACGGAATTTCCCATATCGCAATTGATGAGGCGCACTGCGTCAGCGAATGGGGCGATACGTTCAGACCGGCTTATCTGGAGCTTGGAAAGATTTTAAGGGCTCTGGATGTTCCGGTTGTAACGGCTTTTACGGCGACAGCATCGCCGGAAGTTCTTGCAAGAATCTCCGATGTGCTTTTTAACGGAGAGGCGCATATAGTAAGAAGCGAAAGCGACCGACCTAACATACATTATTATGTAAAAAAAGTTGCGTCCAAGAAGGCTGCGGCGCTGGTTCTTGCAAAGACGGAGGCACGCCCTATGATTATTTTTTGCGGAACAAGAAGCCGCACTGAAGACATGGCGCAGGAGCTGAACACAGCGTTTGGAGCGGAAACCGCGAAATTTTATCACGCAGGAATGGAGCGCGGGGAAAAGACTAAGATTGAAGAATGGTTTTTCAGCCGGAAAGATGCGGTTTTGTGCGCCACCTGCGCATACGGAATGGGAGTGGACAAAAAGGACATTCATACGGTGGTTCACCTTGATCCGCCGCAAACCGCGGAAGCGTATATTCAGGAAGCCGGACGCGGCGGCCGGGATGGAAGCGTGGCGAACGCGATTCTTCTGTGGAATTTTGAAGATTCCTTAAGGTTTGCGGAATTTCCTTCTGGAAGCAGAAAAGCGGCGCTCAGGGAATTCGCAGGGACAAGGAATTGCAGGCGGCAGGTTTTGCTGGATGCACTTGGAGCGGAGCAGGCGGTCTGCAGCGGCTGCGATATTTGCCGCGGAAAAGCGCTTTTAAAAACTGATTCTTACCGCCATGAAAAAAACAGTGGGAGTAAGACTTCAGGAAAAAAATCCATGCAATTTTCCGGAGCGGCAGGGATTTCCAGCCGTTTCCATGAAAATTTTCCTGTAAGAATAAAAATTGCGCAGAAAATTTCGGATTTTCATAAAGTTTCGAGCCGTCACTTTGTTGAAAAAGATATGCCTTCCGGAAATGTAGCGAACGATGAAGAGATTGCGTTCAGGCTGATTGAACTTAGCGAAAAATATTTTACAAGGGAAAGTTTTGAAAAATTCTACACGAAATTTATGAACCGGATAACCATTCCTTTTACAGGAGTCAATATATGGAACCACGAAAATTTTTGTCTAGTCATGGAATCTCTGCTGTCATCAAAAAAAATTGAAATCTGCGGCTGGCCGTGGAAAGGAAGGCTGAAAATACGGAAAAAGCCGGAAAATCATGATAAAAAAGAAAAGCAAAGGCGGTTCAGCAGAAAAATCAGGTTTTTCAGGATTCCAAGGATTGCTTTTTTTATTTTTCGCCGGAAGACTTGTCATCTTCGCCGGCGGATTGAGAAGATGACTCCGACTTTTCTGTCTGTTCCTTAGGTTGTTGCGGCACCGCTTTTTTTGCATTTCTCTTCTTTCCTTTTGGCGGTCTTTTTTTGTAATTACATACAAAAGAGCAAAAATTCATAAAAAGAATGACAACCACCGCCGTTCCAATAACATACGGATTTGTGAGCACCTGCTTTAAAATTGGCAAAAGTTCAGAAATTTTCATATTTTTTTATCGGCTGATTGAATGCCGTTTTTTACAAATAAAAAAAATGAATCTGATTGAACTATTTTCCCTTAATTTTTATAATTGCAATATGATTGGAATTATTGATTACAACGCTGGAAATATAACAAGCGTGGCGCGGGCGCTAAAGTTTTTGAATGCAAAATTTACGCTTTCAAAAAAGCCTGCCGACCTGGAAAAATGCGATAAAATTATTTTTCCCGGAGTTGGCGACGCCGCGTATGCCATGGAACAGCTGAAAAAGACAGGTTTTGATACATTCATTAAAGATTTTGTAAAAAGCGGAAAAAAACTTGCGGGTTTTTGTCTTGGCGCGCAGATAATCTTTGATTTTTCAGAGGAAGGAAACACTGATTGCCTTGGACTTATACCCGGAAAAATAAGACATTTCAAAAATCTGTGGAAGGAAGAAGACAAAAATCTTGACGAAAAATTAAAATGCCCCCACATGGGCTGGAACGACTTGAGCTACACTAACGGCGGCTCTTCGCTTTTTGAGAAAATTCCAGAACATTCTGATTTTTATTTTGTCCATTCGTATGTAATCTGTCCTGAAGACAAATCTGTTATCAAGGCAACCTGCGACTACGGCGTAAAAGTTCCATCATGCATTGAAAAAGACAATATAACTGTTTTTCAGTTTCACCCTGAAAAATCAGGTGAACGAGGTCTTCAGATTCTGAAAAATTTTGCGGGAGAATAATAATGCTGAAAAAAAGAATAATAGTTTGCCTTGATGTAAAGGACGGCCGAACCACAAAAGGTGTAAAATTCCTTAACAACGTAGATATCGGAAATCCTGTTGAAATGGCGGCAGAATATTACAGGCAGGGCGTTGACGAGCTTGTTTTTTACGATATTATCGCTTCCGCGCGGGGACGCGGCCCGATTCTTGACCTTATATCAAAAGTCGCAGGCCAGGTTTTCATTCCGTTTTGCGTAGGCGGTGGAATCAATACAATAGATGACATAAGGCAGACAATTCTTGCGGGCGCTGAAAAAGTAAGCCTGAACAGTCCTGCCGTAAAAAATCCTGACCTGATAAAAGAAGGCGCAAGGATTTTCGGTTCACAATGCATAGTTCTTGGAATGGATGTAAAAAAAGATTCCACAAAACCGAGCGGCTACGGAACAACAATCCACGGCGGACGCATAGAAACAGGGTTGGACGCCAGAGAATGGGCGGTCAGAGCAGTTGAGCTTGGCGCAGGGGAAATTGTATTAAACTCAATGGATGCAGACGGAACAAAGGACGGTTACGACGTTCAGCTTACAAGAATGATTTCAGAGGCTGTTTCCGTTCCTGTAATCGCTTCAGGCGGAGCCGGAACTCCGGAGCACATGGCAAAAGTCCTGTCTGACGGCAAGGCGGATGCCGCCCTGATAGCAACAATGGTTCATTCCGGACAGTACACTGTAAATTCCATTAAAGATACATTAAAAAATGAAGGAATTCCTGTCCGGATATAAATTTTAACTTTTAATGCCGAAGTTTTTCTAGCAGATTGAATAGCGGGCGCGGCTTGTTTCTGTCTCAAATACGTCTATTGCCCAGAGCCACGGCTCTTTTTTAGCAGGATTATAGGAAAGGTCAACGCCTTCATTTTTTACAAGCTCAATAATCCGGGTAAAAATGTATGCCGCAATGCGTTCCGCGCTCGGATTCTGCTCAAAAACCGGCATATCGTTCAAGTTTGTATGGTCAAGTTTTTTGCAGACTTCACGAAGGGCTTTTTTTAAGGCAGAAAAATCCATCAGCATACCGCCTTCATTCAATTTTTCACCGCGGACATGGGCATAAACTTTATAATTATGTCCGTGAAGATTTTCACATTTTCCATTGTAATCGCGCAAAAAATGCGCTGCGGCAAAATCAGCCGTAACCCTGACTTCATACATATTCATTTACTCTTCAATTTCCGGAATTCTTCGTTTTAATTCAGCCATAAACTGATCACCTGTAACGCCTTCCCTGAGGCAGGCAAAAAGGCAGTTGTCCCCGGCGACAGTTCCCAGAATCTCATCCATATTCATATTATCAAGCGCATTGGAAACTGTATTTGCATGGCCTGGAAAAGTCTTTACGACAACAATATTTCCGCTCCAGTCAATGCTTACGTATCCGCGCAAGAAATCCTGAATATAAATCATTTCAGATTCCTGGCGTTCATCATCGCCCGGCAATGTGTAGACATAGCCGGTATTACCGTCCGCAATTTTTCCAACTTTCAGTAGCTTCAAGTCGCGGGAAAGAGTCGCCTGGGTAACTTCAAATCCTTCTTTTTCAAGGTAAGCAAGAAGAGAATCCTGACTTTCTATACGGTAATTTTTTATAAGTTTTCTGATTGTCTTTAAGCGGGTAAGACGTTCCTTCACATTTGCCTCTATGCTGTAAGCGTATATTTATGCAACATTATAAATAAATATTCATTTTAAGGCAACAATTTGAAAGCAAGTTGCGCCACAAGAGAATGGATTATCGCCATCCATGGCCCGCCGCAAGTTTTGTAAAAACCTGGCAGTTTTACGTACTAACGCGGGTTTTACAAGGAATCAATAAAATCCGAGCTTAAGCACAGCAAGCTGAAATCTTGAATAAAGAAACTGTAGTCTCGCGAATTCCGCCTCATCCTTTTGCGCCAGAAAATCTGATTCTGACAAGCGGCCGAGAGCCATAAGATTTTTATATGATTCAAGACGCTTTTCTTCAAGCTCCAGAAGTTTTTCCTTATGCAGGACAGAATCCTCGTAAAGCCTTAAAGCGGCCGCCCTGGATTTTTTAGAATATTCCTGGCTTCTGATGATTTTTGCTTTTTCAAGTTGATACAGTTTATCCGACAATGCATATTTATTCATTTCTGAAATATTTAAAACATCCGGAAAACACGGAATTTTAAAAGAAAGAGTGAACGACCAGCCGGGATTTTCAAACGACAGAAACTCATTTTGACTATATCTGCTGGTTACGGAAAACCCGGCTGTCAAGAAACTAAGCGCCGACTTAAAAGAAAGCGCGCTCTTCATGCAATCTGTTTCCATCTGAAGAAATTCCGCCTCATCTGAAAAAAAAGTTTCCTTTCGCCCGGAAACAAGATTCTCGCAAAAAACTACAAATTTTTCAAAGGAAATTGTATCATTCGGAAGATTTTCACCGAACTCAAAGATTTTTTGTTCAAAAGAGACTAAAGAAACCCGGCAATTATGCTGGTCGTTTATCAAATCCCGGAATTTTGAATACTGCTCGCTCAATTCAATGCTAGTGATTTTTCCCAAAGCAAAAAGTTTTTCACAGTCTTCGTTCAGTTTTTCAAAAAACGCAAGCCGCCTTTCATTCAGAAAAATCAAATCACGATAGTAAACCGCATTTCCTACGGCAGAAACAAAGTCTTTTGTGCCGACTGAAATTGCGTTGTAAAAAACCAGCGAGGCAAGATGCTTTTTTTTGCGGTAATAATTCTTGGCAAAGTCATCAGCGGCCGCAACCATTGTTTTATTGAACGCGAGCGGCAAGCGCAGCACAAGCGACTGCGACATGGAATTTGAAAAATCGTTTGTATCTTCTGTAAATATAAAGTTATATCCTGATTCCAAAGATATTGAGGCAAGCCCTGGCAATTCCTGAGAAAAACCAACGGACGGTGAAGCAAATATAGTTTCCCAGCCGTCCGCCATGTCACCTGAAATTTTCCCATCGGAACTAAAATAGAGACTTGGCGCATAAAAATGCCTGTATTTTTTTGCCTCAAGAGACATGACAGATTGACTGAGCCTGGCGATTTGAAAAAAATCAAGTTTTTCAAAAGAAATTTCTTCCGGCAGAAAGCAAAAACCAGAATATGCTGAAAAAAAATATACGAATACAAGAAAAAACTTTTTCATACTGTAAAATCCAGTTTTTTTAAAAGAAAATACAGCAGTGTCTGATTTTCCAAGACAATCCTTGCATTTACCTCAAAACCAGGTTTTATCTGGTAACACAAGCCCTGTTTGTCCTTCAGCTCCATTGAGTCCGCAAATGCGTAAACAGTAAAATACAAAAATCCGGAATCAGAAAGTTCAGAATCAGGCTGAATCACATTCAACTCACCATCAATTCCTTTAAATTCCGAATAAGGGAATGCTGGAAACCTTAGTTTTACTTTTTGACCTTTTTTCAGTTTTCCCATGCTTTCCGCCGGAACATGAAGCTCTATCCTGCAGTTATTGTCCGCAGAAGGAACAATATTCAAAACCTGCTGGTCGGAAAAAAGATAATCACCTACGTTCAGCGATGATTTTTCCTGAACGAATCCGTCCACCGGAGAAACCAGCGTAAGATTTTTCAGAGCCTCGTTAACCTGCACAAACTGTTTCTGAAGTTCCTCACGCTCAAGTTTCAATGAGTCTATTTCCTGTTTCAGTGAACTGTAAAATCCGGCGCAAAACTGCTCGTATTCCATAACGGAAACAGAATATTCATATTTTTTTTCTTCAATTTCGCTTGCGGTAGTCGAACTGTCAGGAAGCGCGATTTCCTTTGCAAGAAGCTCCCCTGTCCTGGTAATTCTTGCATTCAGGAGTTTTCTTTCCGCGGCAAAAGAGTTGAACCTTGCCCGAATTGTGCCGTTTTCAGTTTCAATGCTCTCTGATTTTTTTTCATAACCTTCCAAAAGAGCGCCCAAACCATTTAGTTTAGCGCAATTTTCTTCAAGCTGAATTTCAACAGATTTTTTCTGAGCCAAAAGTGTGTCATTTTTTATTGAGAGCAATTTTTCCCCTGCCCTTACAAAATCTCCCGGTTTATAAAAAAGAAATTCAATTTCCCCGGAAGAAATATTATTGACTGTGGAAATGTTCGTCGCGGGCCTTACAATTCCATCAGCCTTTACAACATCATCAATTTTTCCAAAACAAACAAAAGATATAATTCCGGCAGCGATTCCGCAAACAATCCATATAACTGAATGAAGATACCAAGGCTCTTCCTTGCATAAAACCTGGCTCATCCCATTCAGCATTTCAGACGGATAAACTACAAATCTTTTCATAAATCAAAACCTCTTGACTAAAGTCCATTTTGGGCAGTCCACATCTGATAATACTTGCCTTTCCGCAAAAGCAGCTCCTCATGTTTTCCGGATTCAACCACAGAACCTCTGTCAAAAACAAAAATCCTGTCGCAATCCTTGATTGTCGAAAGTCTATGGGCAACAATAATCATGGTGCATTCGGCACAGCATTTATCAATTGTTTCCATTATTCCTCGTTCTGAAATACTGTCCAGACTGGCAGTCGCCTCGTCCAGAATCATCAATTTAGGTTTTCTTAGCAAAACTCTGGCTAGCGCGATTCTCTGACGTTCTCCACCAGACAATGAAGCGCCGCGTTCACCAACCGTTGTTTTATACCTGTAGTCCAGCCGTGAGATAAACTCATGAGCCTGAGCCTCTTTTGCCGCCTGGACAATTTCTGCCATGGAAAAACCGCCGTTTCCCCACTGAATATTTTCCGCGACAGACCCGCTGAACAGCAGAGATTCCTGAGGCACATAACCAATGCAATTTCTGTAAGAAACTGTATCAACATCAGACAAATCAAAACCATCCACAGAAATATTTCCAGAATCAATCTGATAGAATTTCATAAGAAGCTTGGTCATCGTGGACTTTCCTGAACCGCTTGAACCAACAAACGCGACATGCTCCCCGGCTTTTATGCTCAGACTTACATCCTTAAGCGCAGTTCCACGGGTTCCATACGAAAAAGATATATTATCAACGCATATATCACCTTTAAGATTTTCAACTTTTGAAAGCTCAAGTCCATCTTCGCTTTCCTCCGGCATATCAAGGACTTCGCTCAGTCTGTCAGAAGAAATCACCGCCTGCTGAATGCTTTCCTGCAATGTCAAAAGCCTTGCCAAAGGTCCAAGAAAGTATCCTGACAACGTTACAAAAGATATAAGCTGCCCTAAGGACATAGTTCCCTTGAAAATCAAGAGACTCCCAATCCAGTAAACAGCCAGTGTTCCTGTGTTGGAAACAAGATTCTGAAGGGCATTTTCGCAGTTAGACATTGTTCCCAATGAAATGCTTTTCCTTACGCACTCCGAAACTTTTTCTTCAAGTTTTCTGGATGCCTCTTTTTCTGCCGCCAGCGCTTTTATTGTTCCAATTCCATTTACGCTTTCCACAAGAACCGCCTGTTTTTCCGCCTCAAGAACAGACAGATACTTGAGTTTTTTTCTGAACGGTTTTACAAAGCACCAGACAATAACCGCGGACACAGCGACAGGAATCATTGAGACCCACAAAAGTTCCGCCCCGAACGCAAAAAGGAAGATTCCGCCGACAACCAGCATACAGGAATCAATTGCGACAGATAATGTCATACTTGAAATTGTCTGCCGGACAGTAGCCGTATCTCCGATGCGCGAAATAATTTCACCGGTTTTACGGCTGGTAAAAAACTTCATGGGAAGGCGAAGAATATGGCTGAAATAATCATTGACCAGAACCAAATCTATCTTGTTGCCAAGGAAATTCATCAGCTGATTTCTTGAAAATTCAGTGAGCACCTGAAAAAAAATCACAAAAAGATATGCGACAGAACACAAGGCGAGCGTGTTTTCCAATCCTGAATAAAGCACATCATCTATTAAAAACCTGAAATAAAAGGCAGAAGCCGCGCCAAGAATACTCAAGAGCAAGCCGGCCGCAAAACATTCTACAATGCTTTTCTTATGAGGTTTCAATAAATATGAAAACCTTGCAAGCAATCCCCGGGTTTCTCTGGTACGCTGAAATTTCTGCTCCGGCTCAACAAGAAAATAAACTCCTGTCCATTTTCTGCAGAATGAAACCCAATCAACGCGGCTTATTCCTTCGTCAGGATCAGCGACAATAACTTTTTTGCCTTTTCTGCCGTAAACAACCACGTAATGGTCAATAACGTCTTTTTTCACATGGCAAATAACCGGAAACGGAACATTTTCAAGAGATTTTTCCTCGCTGATAATTCCGCGGCAGGACATTCCCAGCGCAGAAGCACCTTTCACAAGCCCGAATCCACTTGTGCCAAAACAATCCGTCCCGGAAAAATACCGGATTCTGCTTATGGAAATCCTTTTTCCATAATATTCAGCAATACTCGCAAGACAGGCGGCGCCGCAATCCGTTTCATCATGCTGTTTTACAAGAACATACTTTTTCATAAATCAAACCTGAAATTCCAGAATTTTCAAAAGCGCATTTTTTGCGGGCGCCTTATACCGATCAAGCGATAACTTCATTCAAAACCTCTTTTAACCCAGACTTTTTTCTATAAACAACTGAATCAAATGGAACTGTGTGTTTTAAGTTTTCAACTCCATAACCAGAATTCATGTCAAACCTCCAGCCAGACTGATTTATATCAATCCAGTCCCTTTCGCTTTCCATCTGAAAAGTCTGCCATTCGCGCGGTTTACCGGTTTTATACAGAATCTGAACAGAATCCTTGGCAACACGCTCCAGTTCCATCAAAAAACTGCATGGATTAAGAACAGATTCCCATGCGCCGCAAACAATCACAGAATCAAAACTTTCGTCCGCAAACGAAAAACACTCCGGACGAACAACAATGCCGTCATCAGACTCCTCCAGAACAGAAACAAACTTAAAGTTTTCGGGAAAAAGATCATCTTCAGGAATAAAATTTCCTGTAACCACAAGATTTTTTTTACGCCGCTCAAAATCACTCATCGCGCCGTAAATGCAGGTAAAAGCAATGCGCTCCTCTTCCGCCGCATGGATTTTTTCGACATCATTCGCTTTTTTGTACGCAGAAAGGATTTTTCGCACGTTTTTTTCGTAGGCAATATTGATAAATGGAATCCTTTCCTGCAAAATCAGCCTGTAAAAATAAAGATGTGATTTTACGCAGCGTTTCCAAGTCCATTTTCTTGCAGTCAGCGCGGCATTTTCACGCAGCAACCCAAGTTTAGGTAAATCCAGAATAGCGTTTCTCAGGACGCCAGTCATTTCATGGGCATTTCCCGGAAGCCCGATGCAATTACGTCCGGGCTCAGCATACTCATCCATTCCCAAGCCTGTTGTAACAAGCAGAAGCGCTCCAGAAGCCATAGCCTCAAGTCCGGAAAGCCCGAAAGGTTCGTACCGGCTTGGCATAACAATAATATCCGCATCCGCATAAGCTTCGATAAGTTCGTCACCTTCAAGAAATTCCGGTTTATTGAACAGGGAAAGATCCATTCCTACATCAATCTGCCCTCGCCCGTAAAGAAAATATTCAACCGAATTCCGTTTTTTAAATTGAGGTCCAAGCTGGTTCACCGCATATATAAAATCATTCACACCTTTCTGAACATTTTCAAACCGCCCGAAATAACACACGCGGATTTTTCCATCATTGCGGAAATTTCTATGAAATTTTTCAGTCCTGAGACCAAGCGGAAGAACAACAGCCGACTTCAAGTTGCCGGCGTTTTTTTCAACGCATTTTGCAGAAAATTCCGAATATGCCGCGACTACGGCGCTATTCTCAATCGCGCAACGTTCAACTTTAACTTCCTGAAAATACAGGTCATCAAGATAGCTTGTGGCAATCAAATCTGTAAAAATCAGATGAGAAGAATAAAAAACATTTTTTTCAAACCTGAACGGCATATAAGTCTGACGGTCGTTGCAATGAATTACGTCCGGCCTGAAAGCCTGAAGAAGCGGCTCCAGCTGTTTTCTAAGGCTAGCCGCAGATTCCAAGATTCTTGCCTCCGGCGTAAAGGCATCAAAAATCTGTTCAGGCTCAAAGACATAATCAACAGTCTCGTCGGGAAGCGGAATTCTTTCATCAGAAAGATGAAAATAGACACATTTTACGTCACAATATTTTCTAAGTTCCCGAACGTATTCCCGGGTAAAAGTTCCAAGCCCGCCAAAAAGTAAGCCGGGATGCTCGGAAGTTACAAATAGGACTCTCATTTTTTAACCTCTTCATATTTAACGCAAAAAAAAGTCAAAAAATGAAATGAATTACAAAAAAAAATTTATTTTTTCCGGCCTACGCTGAAAAAAATCCGTAAATTTTTCCGCAACATTAAAATGTAAAAAAACTCGGTATCTGGACTATTAAAAACAGATGCGAAGTTTCTATAAATTCAATAAAAAAATCTCGACATTCGGGCTATTTAAATATATCATCTATCAATCTGTTTAATAATGCACGAATATGAAATCTGAAATACAAATAACAAATGGATCGCTTTTAAAAAATATTCTATTGTTCAGTGTTCCGCTGGCTTTTACAAATCTTCTGCAAATCCTTTTTAATATGGCGGACTCTTCCGTTGTCGGACGATTTGCCGGTGCGCTCGCGCTCGGCGCAGTAGGCTCGGACGGCCAGCTGTGCTTTCTGTGCTCCGGACTTTTGATTGGTATCGGCGGCGGTGTAAATGTCCTTGTAGCCTTTTACATAGGGCAGGACAATAAAAAAGAGCTTAATGAAATGGTTCATACGGCTATAGTTTTCTGCCTTATTTCTGGAATTGCAATAATGATTATGGGCTGGATTTCGGCAAGGCCAGTTCTACAGATAATGAAGACAAAGCCTGAGCTTATGGACGGCGCGCTTCTTTATTTCAGAATTTATCTTCTTTCTATGCCGGCCATGGCTTTGTATAATTTTGGAAACGCGGTTTTAAGCGCCTATGGAAACACAAAACTTCCGCTGATTTTTCTGGCTCTCGCAGGAATTGCAAATGTTTTTCTTGACCTGCTTCTTGTTATTGTCTTTAAGATGAGCGTAGCCGGAGTCGCAATCGCGACAGTTGTCGCGCAGTATATTTCGTGCATACTTACGGTTCGGGCTACATTCAGAAGCATTGAAAACATTAATTTTGACAGAAGAATTTTTAATCTCAATGTCCATAAGACAATGCAGCTGATAAAAATCGGAATTCCGGCAGGGCTTCAAAACGTTGTGTTTGCGGTGGCGAACCTTTTTATACAGGCGGGCGTAAATTCATTTGACGCGCTGATGGTCGCAGGAAACGCAGCCACCATGAACGGCGATAATCTTGTATACAATATAATGGCGGCATTTTATACGGCCGGGGCAACTTTTATAGGTCAAAACTACGGCGCGCATAAAAAATCAAGAATTTTAAAATCATATTTTATAAGCACTGGATATGCTTTTCTGGTAGGAATTACATTTGGAATCATTCTCTACGTTTTTGGACATCAGTTCCTTGGACTTTTCACAACAGACAGCACGGTCGTTGACTACGCAATGAAAAAGTTCCGTATTATGACGTTCAGTTTTGGAATTTCCGCATTTATGGACGGAGCGATTGCTGCGAACCGCGGCCTAGGAAAGACATTTGTTCCTTCTATTTTTGTATTTATAGGCTCGTGCTTTTTCCGCATTATCTGGATTTATACTATTTTTGCGCATTTCCGTACAATCGAAAGCCTTTTTCTATTGTATCCGGCAAGCTGGTTCATTACAGCAGTATTTGAAACAGTTTATTTTATATCAACGTACAGAAAAGAAACAAAAGAACTTCTGTAAGCTGAAAACCAACCTGAAAAGACATAAAAATAAGGCGGCTTAGATTTTCTAAACCGCCTTAAGACTTTTTATAACAGCTCAATAACTATTTTTTTAAGTATTCCACAACAAGCCCGCCCATTTTCTTTGTGCCAGCAAGTTTTCCGGCGGCTTTTACTTCCGCGATGTGTGAGCCGGCAATATCACCAGTTCTCCATCCGTCATCAAGAACGGCATTCACGGCGTTTTCAATAGCCTTAGCCTCTTCCTCAAGATTAAAACTGTAGCGCAAAAGCATTGCAGCAGAAAGAATTGTAGCCAAAGGATTAGCCAAATCTTTTCCGGCAATATCAGGAGCAGAACCATGAATCGGCTCGTAGAGTCCAGGACCAGTTCCGTCGCCCAAAGAAGCAGAAGCCAGCATACCGATAGAACCTGTAATCTGGCTTGCCTCGTCAGAAAGAATATCACCGAACATATTGCTTGTTGCAATAACGTCAAACTGGCGTGGATTTCGGACCATCTGCATAGATGCGTTGTCAATATAAAGATAAGAAAGAGTTACTTCCGGATAATCTTTTTTTACATCCTCTGCGACACGACGCCAAAGCTGGCTGGAATTCAAGATGTTCGCCTTGTCAACAACGCACAATCTCTTCTGGCGTTTCATAGCGTATTCAAAGCCCATGCGCACAATTCTTTCAATTTCCGGACGTGTATATTTTTCTGTGTCCCAAGCGGTATTTCCATCTTCAGAAGTTCCACGCTCACCAAAATAAATACCGCCGGTCAATTCGCGGACGATAAGAATATCAAGACCATCACCTACGATTTCGTCTTTAAGCGGACAGGCATCTTTAAGCTGCTTCCACATTACAGCAGGGCGAAGATTTGCAAAAACCTTCATTCCGCCGCGAAGACCAAGCAAAGCCTTTTCTGGACGGATTTCTGAAGGAAGATTATCCCATTTCGGACCGCCAACAGCGCCAAGCAATGCCGCGTCTGATTTAAGACAAATGTCAAGCTGCTCCTGCGGAAGAGGTTTTCCAAATTTATCAATAGCGCATCCGCCAGCAATAACATTTGTGTAATTCCATTTGTGACCGTATTTTGCAGCGACCGCATCCAGAACATTTACAGCTTCTGCAACAACATCAGGTCCGATTCCATCACCGGGAATCAAAGCAATAGTCTTTTCCATTTATGTACCTCTAAAAATTATTTTCAAAACACAATCAGTTTAATGAATTGCAATGCGATGTTCAAATAAAAAAATTATCAGGCTTAATTTCGAGTTTTTTTTACAAATTACGAAAGAACGCTTTCGGCATATTT
>OCKZ01000008.1_pt1 | contig 92130 bp, 86 predicted proteins | sample 1495951 | NCBI WGS metagenome assembly OCKZ01 (sample SAMN03418277, study PRJEB22391) | human gut metagenome | biome: human-gut; feature: organic feature; material: feces | host: Homo sapiens | place: Tanzania | collected 2013-01 | reverse complement strand
TTGCTGACGAAGCTCTTGCTGCCATGAATTAGTAATTTAAGAAAGTCGACTTGTTTGTTGACTTTTTATGGGAGACACATATATGGCAAATAAAATTACAATTATTGGTGCTGGTCAGGTTGGCTCAACAATTGCTTTCGCATTGACTGTAAAACAGCTTGCTTCTGAGATTGTTTTAATCGACATTGCAAAAGACAGAGCTATGGGCGAGGCTATGGATATTCGTCAGGGAACACCATTTATTGGTCCGGTTTCCATTCATGAGGGCGATTATGCAGACGCTAAGGACTCTGATATAGTCATTCTTACTTCCGGAGTTGCCAGAAAACCAGGTCAGTCGCGTCTTGATCTTACACAGACAAACGTTAACATTACAAAATCAATCATTCCTGAAATTACAAAAGCCGCGCCAAATGCCCTTTATGTAATCGTTGCAAATCCAGTTGACATTCTTACATATCAATTTATAAAAACATCGGGAATTCCTGAAAACCACATTTTCGGAACAGGAACGATGCTTGACACAGCACGCTTCCGCGCGCGCATTGCCGAGACATACAAAGTGGCTCAGGAAAATGTCCACGGCTACGTTTTTGGTGAACACGGAGACTCTTCGTTTGTTCCGTGGTCATTGGCAAACATCGGATCTATTCCGGTTGAAAAATACGCTTCTTCTCTTGAAGGCGCGGAAAATGTTCCGACATTCGATAAAAACGATGTTGAGGAATATATACGAAAATCAGGCGGAATTATCATCGCCGCAAAGAAATGCACGAACTATGCGATCGGCATAACAACGGCGACACTCTGCGAGGCATTGAACTTCTCTACGAATTCTTTGCTGACAATTTCTACAATGATGAACGGAGAATACGGAATTTCAGATGTATGTCTTTCAACTCCGACTATTGTTGGAGGAAAAGGCATCCAGGGACACGCCGTGGCGCCGCTTACAGATTCTGAGATTGCTTCACTTCGTCATTCGGCGGGCTGCCTGAAAGACGTTATCAAGCAGATTCAGTTTTAAATAATTAAGAAAAAGCGGCTTTTAAGAACGGGGTTGCTTTTTCTTTCGGGGATATTTTTTAGGAGACTTGCAGATTTATGGACAACTTTCGCATTGAGCATGATTCAATGGGTGAAGTGAAAGTTCCAGCCGACAAATACTGGGCAGCACAGACTGAACGAAGTCACGAGAACTTTAATATTGGCGTTGGCATAGAAACTATGCCTCGGGAAATAACAAAGGCTTTCGGCTACCTGAAAAAAGCGGCGGCTAGAGCGAATCACGCCCTGAAACCGGAAAAAATGACAGACGAAAAACTCGCGGCAATTGAAAAGGCCTGCGACGAAGTTATAAGCGGTTCTTTGAACGAACACTTCCCTCTTGTAGTATGGCAGACCGGAAGCGGAACTCAGAGCAATATGAACGCAAATGAGGTAATCGCAAACCGCGCGAACGAGATTGCCGGAAAAAAACTCTGTCATCCGAACGATGATATAAACATGAGCCAGTCGTCAAACGACACATTCCCAACGGCGCTTCACATTTCCGCTGTATGCGAAATTGAAGACAGGCTGCTTCCTGCGGTTTCTGTGCTTGTGGAGACATTTAAAAGGCTCGAAAAAGAAAATGAGGGAATCGTAAAATCTGGAAGAACACACCTTCAGGATGCGGTTCCTATTTCATTCAGCCAGGAGATTTCAGGCTGGCGCACATCTCTTGAGCGGGATGCGGAAATGCTTAAATCTTCGCTTCCGTATCTTAAACAGCTTGCGCTTGGTGGAACTGCGGTCGGAACAGGACTTAACGCGCCTGCCGGATTCGATGTAAAAGTTGCGGATTCGGTTTCAGAGCTTACAGGAAAAGAATTTATAACCGCGCCGAACAAATTTCATGCCCTTACTTCAAAGGACGAGCTTGTTTTTGCACACGGAGCGGTAAAGGCGCTTGCCGCGGATATGATGAAAATAGCAAATGACGTAAGATGGCTTGCTTCCGGACCAAGGAATGGTCTGGGTGAAATCCATATTCCTGAGAACGAACCTGGCTCTTCAATCATGCCGGGAAAAGTTAATCCAACCCAGTGCGAGGCTGTTACAATGGTTGCCGTGCAGGTAATGGGAAATGATGCCGCCATCGGTTTCGCCGCTTCTCAGGGAAATTTTGAGCTGAATGTCTTCATGCCGGTAATTGCCTACAACTTTATACAGTCGTGCAGGCTTCTTGCGGAATCAATTATATCTTTTGATAAAAACTGCGCCGCGGGAATTACTGCGAACAGGGAAAAAATGCACCATAACCTTTACAACTCGCTTATGCTTGTGACCGCATTGAATCCTTACATCGGCTATGAGAATGCTGCTAAAACATCCCACCTTGCATACGAAAAGAACATTTCTTTAAAGGAAGCCTGCGTAAGCCTTGGATTCCTTACCGCGGAAAAGTTTGACGAAGTATTTAAGCCTGAAGAAATGGCCGGGGTAAAAAAATGAGCGAAAAAATAACTTATTCATATTTTCCTGGATGTACCTTGAAAAACAAGGCGGTTGAGCTTGACGCATACGCCAGGGCTTCCGCTGAGGTTCTGGGCTTTGAACTTAAAGAAATCCAGGACTGGCAATGTTGTGGCGGTGTTTATCCTATGTCCACAAAAGAAATTGCCCCAAAACTTCCTTCAGTAAGGGCTTTGTCTGATGCGTACAAAAGCAATCAGAACCTTGTGACTCTCTGTTCCGCCTGCTACAACGTTTTAAAGCAGACAAACGATGCCATGGCGAATGATGAGAACACTTCTCTTAAGGCAAACAATTATCTGAAAGAGGATGGAATTGAATATCACGGAGAAACAAAGGTTCTTCACTATCTTGAGGTTCTCCGCGATGTGGTTGGCTGGGATAATGTAAAAGCCGCTGTAAAAAATCCATTAAAAGGAAAGAAAATCGGCGCTTACTACGGATGCCTTCTCCTTCGTCCGGGTAGCGTAATGCAGTTTGACGACCCTGAAAATCCACAGATTATCGAGGATTTTATAAAAGCCATAGGAGCGACACCTGTGATTTACGCGCAGAGAAACGAATGTTGCGGCGCATATACAGTTTTTGAAAATCCTTCAATTCCTGAAAAGCGCGCCCAGGCGATTCTTGGAAACGCAGAGGACTTCGGCGCGGAAATGCTTGTAACAAGCTGCCCTCTATGCCGTTATAACCTTATAAAAAACAGAAAAGACAGCAATCTTGATGTTATTTATTTTTCCGAACTCCTTGCGGAAGCTCTGGGAATAAAAGATTCAGTTCTTGCTTCCTTAAACGGAAAGGAGTCTGTAAATGCTTAAGTCAGAAATTGAACAGTTAAAAAGCCAGATTCTTGAAATAAGCGGAGTAAACACAAAGAAATGCATGGTATGCGGAAAATGCTCCGGCACTTGCCCGAACTATGACTCTATGGAATATCATCCGCATCAGTTTGTACAGATGGTTGAAAAAGGAGAGATTGAGCCTCTTCTTAAAAGTAAATCAATCTATGCATGCCTTTCATGTTTTGCGTGTCTGGAGCGATGTCCGCGTCAGGTTGAGCCTACAAAAATCATTGATGCGGTACGTCAGTATGTTGAAGGTCAGCGCGGTCCTCACCACCTTGACCCGGAACAGGTTCCAGAACATTTGGATGCCGATATGCCGCAGCAGGCACTGATGAGCGCATTCAGAAAATACAAGAAATAAGGAAGTGACAGATGGAAAGAATTGGTGTTTTTGTATGTCACTGTGGTACTAATATTGCCGGTACAGTTGACGTAGCAAAAGTTGCTGAAGAACTTGGAAAAGAAAACTGCGTTGTTTTTTCAACGCATTATACTTATATGTGTTCTTCTGCCGGTCAGCAGATGATAGAAGAACATATCAAAAATGATAAATTGACTGGTGTTGTTCTTTGCTCCTGCTCGCCGCGAATGCACGAAAAAACATTCCGCGCTTGCGCAGAAAGAGCCGGATTGAACCCTTATAAAGTTGAAGTTGCAAATATCCGCGAACAGTGTTCATGGGTTATGAAGGATATGGCTGATGCGACAGAAAAAGCTGTTGCCCTTGGCAAAGCCGCAATCGCAAAAACAATCCTTAACACCCCGTTGATTCCGGGTGAAACTCCAATGACAAAGAGAGCCTTGGTTATTGGCGGAGGAATCGCAGGTATCACCGCCGCTCTTGATATTGCGGACGCCGGATTCCCGGTTGATATTGTAGAAAAAAATGTTACAGTCGGTGGAAAAATGGCTATGCTCGACAAGACATTCCCTACCCTTGACTGCGCATCCTGCATTGTAACTCCAAAAATGACAGAAGTAAGCCAGAATCCTAATATCAGAATTCTTTCTTATTCTGAAGTTTGCGGAGTAAAAGGATATATAGGAAATTTCACAATTGATATTAAACGTCATCCGCGCTTTGTTGATGAAACAAAATGTACCGGTTGCGGCGCTTGTATTGAAAAATGTCCAAACAAGAAAGTTCCAAATCCTTTCAACTTGAACTTGAACAACAAAAAGGCGATTGATATTCCTTTTGCGCAGGCTGTTCCAAAAGTAGCAAACATTGACGCAAACTATTGTCTTCACATGAAAGGCCTTAAAAATGGCAAGGACAATGTCTGCGGCTTCTGCGAAAAGGCATGCGCTGCCGGAGCTATCAATTTCAATCAGAAAGAAGAAATCATCACAGAAAAATACGGCGCGATTATTGTCGCCACTGGTTACAATCCAATCAGCCTTGAAAAATTTGATGAATACGCATATTCACAAAGCCCGGATGTTGTTTCTTCTTTGGAATTTGAACGTCTCTGCAATGCTTCAGGTCCTACAAATGGTCATCTTCTTCGCCCTTCAGACGGAAAAGAGCCAAAGGAAATCGTATTTATTCAGTGCGTGGGAAGCCGTTGCTCAGCAGATTCTAAAAAAGGCCATGAGTACTGCTCAAAGATTTGCTGTATGTACACTGCAAAGCACGCGATTTTGACACGTGACCACTATCCGGACACCCACATCACTGTTTTCTATATTGATGTGCGTACTCCTGGAAAGAATTTCGATGAATTCTATCGCCGTGCCGTTGAGCAGTACGGTGTTGACTACATCAAAGGTCAGGTTGGAAAGGTGACTCCTCTTGCGGACGGAACACTTGATGTTCAGGGTTCTGACTTGATTTTGAACAGACAGGTTCACATCAAGGCGGACATGGTTGTTCTTGCGGCTTCTATTGAAGCAGACAAGTCTGCGCGTCCGCTTGCGACAATGCTTACAACCTCTATGGACACAAATGACTTCTTCCTTGAAGCCCATGCAAAACTTCGTCCTGTTGAAAGTCCTACCGCCGGTATCTTCCTTGCAGGTTGCTGCCAGGGACCGAAAGATATTCCTGAGACTGTAGCACAGTCTTCCGGCGCCGCGGCAAAAGCGATTTGTCTTCTTATAAAAGACAAACTCAAGAACAATCCTTGCACTGCTCATCCTGATGAAAATATGTGCAACGGATGCGGCCAGTGCGCCAATGTTTGTCCTTACGGAGCAATCAGCTACGTTGACAAGGATTTCCGAGGTCCTAACAGAACCACAATCACCCGTCATGTTTCGCAGGTCAATAGCGCGATGTGCCAGGGGTGCGGCGCTTGTACAGTAGCTTGTCCTTCCGGCGCAATGGATTTGAACGGATTCAGCAACAAACAGATTTTAGCGGAGGTTGATGCATGTCTTTAGAAAATGAAAACACTGTAAAAAATACAGAATGGACACCAAAAATCATCGCGTTCTGCTGCAACTGGTGTTCCTATGCCGGAGCGGATTTAGCCGGAAACAACCGTCTTGAATATCCGGCTAACGTAAAAATCGTAAGAATTCCTTGTTCCTGCCGCCTGAATCCTTTGTTCATCCTGCGGGCATTCCAGCGTGGAGCTGATGGAGTAATCCTTTGCGGCTGCCATCCTGGAGACTGCCACTATTCAACAGGAAACTATTTCGCGCGCCGAAGAATGACACTTTTGTTCAGCCAGCTTGACTTCCTGGGAATTGAAAAGGGCCGTACACGTGTTGAATGGTGTTCTGCGGCGGAAGGCGTAAGATTCGCCGGAATTATGAATGATTTTGTGGCTCAGATAAAAGAGCTTGGCGAATGTAAAAAGCTGGAGGATGTACGATGCAAGAACTAAGCGCAAAAATGATTCAACGCGCAAAAGAATTGCTTTCCGAAGGCAAGGTTCAGCGCGTTGTCGGCTGGAAAAAAGGTCTTTTTGACGATGATATTACACCGGGAACTTTTTCTTCAGCGGAAGAACTTGATAAAGAATTTATTTATGACAAAAACTGTGCGGCAAACCTTTCAAAATATCTTGTGAAAATAACAAGAGAAATTGAAACAAAAAAAAGCACAACAAGAATGAACAACACTATGGCAAAACAGCGCGACCCGAATGCCGCGGAAGCGCCGATTCCTTCAGAAGTTGTTCTTGTTTTCCTAAAGCCGAACGATTCATATTCGTTTACCCAGCTTTTAAAGGAAAACAGAATTGCCCGCGGCGATGTTTACGCTATCGGAATTCCGTGCCAGGATTCTCTTGACGGCGGTTCTGAATGCGAAAGCTGCGCCGGAAAAAAACACGTTTCATGCGACGAGCTTCTGGGCGTTGAGGAAACTGAAAATGCAGGCGAATCAAAGCGTCTTGAGGTTCTTGACCGTTTTGAAAATATGACCGCAGATGAACGTTCTGAATTCTGGAAAAATGAATTCAGCCGCTGCATCCGCTGCAACGCGTGCCGAAATGTATGTCCAGCCTGCACCTGCGAAAAATGTGTGTTTGACAACAACAAGCTTTACACATCGCAGAAAGTCGCGGAAACAAACTTTGAGGAAAGCCTTTTCCACATCATCAGGGCATGGCATGTCGCCGGCCGCTGTACAGACTGCGGAGAATGCTCAAGAGTTTGTCCGCAGGGAATTCCGCTCTATCTTCTTAACCGTAAATACATCAAGGATATAAATGAAATTTACGGAGAATATCAGGCCGGAAGCGACATGGAAACTAAACCTCCTATGCTTACTTATACAACTGGAGATGCGGAAACAAGCATTGTTTGGTCAAGGTCAAAAGATGGAGGTGAACAGTAATGCTTAGTATTTCATCTGACAAAATAGACTCATTATTTGCATTGATTGGTGAAAAATCACCTTTGTATCTTCCTGTTACAAATGAAAGCGGCAAGGCTGACTTTAAAAAATGGGAAAAAGGCGTAAAACTTTCATCTAATTTAAAGACAGTGCGTTCTGCGAAGGATTTTTTCTTTCCAAAAACAGAGCACATGGTAAGCTACGAATTAAAAGGAAAAGAAATCAAGATTATTGATCCAAGAAAAGATTCTGAGGATTTTGTGATTTTTGGTGTTCGCCCTTGCGATGCTGTTGGTTTTACTGTAATTGACAATGTATATCTGAACATGAATCCGGTTGATACTTATTATAAAAATCACCGGGAACATGGAACTGTTGTTACCCTTGCCTGCAACGAACCTGAAAAGACATGCTTCTGCTCTACTTATGGAATTGACGCTTCCCTTTCCAGCGACAAGAACGGTTCTGCAGGAGATGCAAGCTGCTGGCTTGCGGACGGAAAATATTTCTTCAAGGCAAATACTGAAAAAGGAAAAGCTTTTATTGAAAAAGTTTCTTCTGTTCTTACAGATTCCGATGAGAAGCCTGTTGAAAATGAAAAGAAGTCAATTCTTGAAAAAACAGAAAAACTTCCATTTGCGCATCTTGACCTTTCAAAATTCCAGGGAAAAGATATGCTTAAGATTTTCAACTCTTCAGTTTGGAAAAAAGTCGCAGAACCTTGCGTAGGCTGTGGAACTTGTACTTACGTTTGCCCAACCTGTATGTGCTTTGATGTACGGGATTTCAATACAGGCCGCGGAATCAGGCAGATACGCTGCTGGGATTCCTGCATGTATTCAGATTTTACACAGATGGCCGCCGCAAATCCACGCCTTACCCAGGTTGAGCGAAGCCGCCAGAGGTTTATGCACAAGCTTATGTACTACCCGATGGCGCACGAAGGTCTTTTCCAGTGCGTTGGATGCGGCCGCTGCGTTGAAAGCTGTCCGGTAAACATGAACGTTGTGAAAGTAATAAAAGCCGTTCAGGAATCTAGCGACATCTAAGGAATAGGAGAAAACGATGGAAAACAACGAAAGCTTTATTCCTTATGTAGGAAAAATTATTGATATAAGACAGGAAACTCCTGATGTAAAGACATTCAGCGTAGTTGGTCTTGATGGAAAAAAATTGTTCGAGCATATTCCGGGTCAGTGCGCAATGCTGATTGTGCCTGGCGTTGGTGAATCGATGATTTCAATTACCTCATCGCCAACTCTTGAAACACACATGGAATTTTCAATTAAAAAATGCGGTGTGGTAACAGAATTCCTTCACAATGCGGAAATCGGACAGGAAATCTGCGTTCGCGGACCAATCGGAAACGGATTCCCAGTAGACACAAAGCTTAAGGGAAAGGATATTCTTGTTATTGCCGGCGGTATTGGAATCGCTCCAGTCCACTCTGTAGTAAATTACATGATGGACCACCGCGCGGATTACGGAAAAATTCAGGTAATCTATGGTTCACGCTCAATGGCAGACCTTGTTCGCCTTGATGAGATGCAGAATGTGTGGATGAAGCAGCCGAACTGCTCAATAGATCTTACAATCGACCGTCCGGAAGAAAACTGGAAAGGCCACGTAGGATTTGTTCCTCCGTTTGTAACAGAACTTAATCCGGATCCGGGCATGACGGTTATAATGTGCGGACCTCCGATTTTGATTCACCTTTCTTTGGATGCCTTGAAAAAACTTGGCTTTAAAGATGAGCAGGTTTTTACAACAATGGAAATGCGGATGAAATGCGGAATCGGTAAATGCGGACGCTGCAACATCGGCGATAAATTCGTATGCAAGGACGGTCCGGTATTCAGCTTTGACCAGCTTGGAGAATTACCTCCAGAATACTAATATTGCTGACCTGCGGTTCAGTCTCCCCGGGGTTTTTAAGGGGCATAAGCCCCTTAGGAGAGGGGGCAGCGGAAAACCGCAGGTTTGAAGTGAGGGGCAGGCGCCCCCTTTTAGGAGTATAAAAATGGCAGAAAATAAAACTCAAATGGCTACAATATATCTGTTTGGAAAAAAATATGAAGTACCGGCAGAACTTACAGTAATGAATGCGATGGAATACGCTGGCTACCAGTTGAAGAGAGGCTGCGGTTGCCGAAACGGTTTCTGCGGCGCTTGCGCGACAATTTACCGCGTGAAAGGCGAAAACCAGCTTAAGACTTGTCTTGCCTGCTCACAGAAAGTTATTGATGGAATGTACATTGCGACACTTCCTTTCTTCCCGCTTGTAAAACAGGTTTACGACATCAACAAGATTAAGCCGGAACAGGCTGTTATGATGCAGCTTTACCCGGAAATTTATTCTTGCGTAGGATGCAATGCCTGCACACGCGCCTGCCCGCAGAATCTTCAGACAATGCAGTACATTGCCTACGCGCAGCGCGGTGATTTTGCAAAATGCGCGGATCTTTCTTTTGACTGCATCATGTGCGGCTGCTGTTCTTCCCGTTGTCCGGCAGGAATCAGCCATCCTCAGGTTGCGGAGCTTGCACGCCGCCTGAACGGAAAATATATCCAGCCGCAGAGCCAGCATCTTCTTGACCGTGTGGAAGAAATCAACGAAGGAAAGTGCGAGGAACTTATTCAGAATTTGATGAAAAAGCCTTTGGCTGAAATCAAAGAACTGTATAACACACGAGAAATTGAAAAATAACACGCACAGGAGATAAAGATATGTACGGAAATTATCTTGACGATGCAGCTAAGATTGTTGCAGAAAAACGCGAAGAGAACCTTAAATTTGAACACGCTCGTCTTACAGCGGACGAAAAAGACGATTTGCTTTTGAAATTTCATCCGGATAGAATCAAGAGCCAGTTTGAGGAGCTAAAAATCGGTCCTAACAAAGGACAGAAAGCTCCTATTGAATTGGCAAAAATGCTTGAGGCAAAACCAAGAATCGAACCGGAGCACATTGACTTGAACCACGTTGACTATGAAACTGATGTTCTTGTAATCGGTGGCGGTGGCGCTGGAACTTCTGCCGCAATCATGGCTTCTGAAGCCGGCGCAAAAGTTCTTCTTGTTACAAAACTCCGCGTAGGAGATGCAAACACAATGATGGCTGAAGGTGGAATCCAGGCTGCGGACAAGCCGAACGATTCTCCTGCCCAGCATTACCTTGACTGCTTTGGCGGCGGACACTTTGATGGAAAACCTGAGCTTGTTTATACACTTGTAAACAAAGCTCCGTCTGTAATCAAATGGTTGAACGACCTTGGCGTTGAATTTGACAAAATGCCGGACGGAACAATGGTTACAACCCATGGCGGCGGAACAAGCCGAAAACGTATGCACGCCTGCAAGGACTATTCCGGAGCAGAAATCATGCGAACGCTCCGCGATGAGACTTTCAACCGCAAGGACAACATCACTGTTGTTGATTTCACATCGGCGATTGAGCTTATCAAGAACGACAAGGGCGAAGCCTGCGGCGCGGTTCTTATGAACATGGAAACAAACGAGCTTTACATTGCAAAGGCAAAAGTTGTGATTCTTGCAACTGGTGGTGCTGGCCGTATGCATTATCAGGGATTCCCTACTTCAAACCATTACGGCGCGACTGCGGACGGTCTTGTTCTTGCTTACCGTGCAGGCGCAAAACTTTTGTACCAGGATTCATTGCAGTATCATCCTACAGGAGCTGCTTACCCAAGCCAGATTCTTGGAAAACTTGTAACAGAAAAAGTGCGCTCGCTTGGTGCTAAGCTGATTAATAAGAATGGTGAGGTTTATATTCATCCTCTTGAAACACGCGACGTAAACGCTTCTGGAATTATCCGCGAAGTAAAAGAAGGTCGTGGCGTTCACAACGATGTTCAGGACGCTGTTTGGCTTGATACTCCGATGATTGATATGATTCACGGCGAAGGCACAATCTTAAAGTCTATTCCTGCGATGTACAATATGTTCATTAAATACGGAATCGACATCCGCAAGGAGCCGATTTTGGTTTACCCTACGCTTCACTACCAGAACGGCGGTGTTGAAATTGACAAGACTTGCCACACAAATGTAAAGAATCTGCTCGTTGCCGGAGAGGCTTCTGGCGGTGTCCATGGAACAAACCGATTGATGGGAAATTCTTTGCTTGACGTTGTTGTATTCGGCCGCGAAGCTGGAATTGAAGCCGGAAAAATGTTCAAGGACATTCAGCTTTCTGAAACTTCAAAAATGAACCTTGACCATGTAAAGGCATTTGAAAAGGAACGCGATGCGGCTGGAATCAAGGGAGATGAAGTTTCTCCTAAACTTTTGCCAGTTTACCACCACGGAAACCCGGAATTTGAAAAAATAATTCCTGGTGCAAGTAAATAATACGGACTGATTTCCTGCAAAGAGGCTGTTCAAACTTGGCAGCCTCTTTTTTTGCAATAAGAAATAACCTATTTAATAAATTTCAAAGAGAGTGTAATAAAAACTTTGCCTAAGATAGCGTCAAAGTTTTTATTCACAAGTTTGCGTTGCAAACTTTCTTATCAACTGCCCATTCTCATTTCATTGCGAATGGGCATAAAAAGTCAAATCGAAAATTGAAATTTTCTCGTTGACTTTTTATGGGAGGTTGTATGAAAAACAAACATATTTCGCTTTCTACAAAAATGGTTTTAGGAAACATTCTACCATTAGTTCTTGCTTCAACATTCATAATTGTTTCTTTTCTTATTGCGCTAAATAAAGCAATAAACACAGATATTGAAAAAATCACTGGAATTTCAATTGAAAATATTGACGACAAGATATCAGCATTTATTCAAAAATATGAAATTCAGGTTGACAATCTAAGAAATATTCTTCAAGAAAGACACAACAAGGAAATTGCAGACCTTGCGGCAACGGCACTTACTGTAGATATGCCTGATGATTTTTCTATATACTACGGAACTTTGATTTCCCGCTATGAGCCGGGCGGGTTTTACTCTGACAGTTCCGGCTGGACTCCTGACGACGACTGGTTTCCTCCAAACCGATCGTGGTTCAAGGACGCTGTAAAAAATTCCGGGGAATTTGCAATCACCGATCCTTACCTTGACTCAAAGACAGGCTCAATCTGCACAACAATCAGCAAAGATGTAAAAGACAAAAACAACAAACTGCTTGGAGTAGTAGCAATTGATATAATACTGGACACTCTTTCCGCGACAATGGCGAAAATTGAAATTTCAGAAAACGCTAAAGGCTACATTGTAAATTCAGACGGCTTGTTTATCACAAATGAAGACTCAGCTTCCTTGATGAAAAAATCAATTTTTGATAAACCTGAATTTAAAAAGCACAACTTTAACAAAGACAATTTTTTAGATTCAGCAAATGTAATGATAAAAGACGGAATTTTTTATGGAGTATGCAAATCATCTTCAACACCGTGGTATATCATACTTTACGGTCCGGTTTCCGACTTTACAAAAAGCAGTTATTCAGCAATTTTTAGAGTTTTGCTTATAATTATCGTGGCAATCACAACCGCAACAATAATTCTTCTTTTCAGCGCGAAAGCAAGCGCCAAAGAATTCAAGCTTATGGCTGAAAACTGCAATGAAATTGCACAAGGCGACTTTACAAAAGAAGTCAAAGATGGCAGCACAAAAGAAGCGGCGGAACTTGCGGAAGGATTCAACAACATTATCGTTGATCTTTCTTCGCTCATTAAAAATATACGAAATTCCGCAAATGACATCGGGCACATTACAGAAAATCTTTCAGAAGCCTCAGATGTAATTGGAAAAAGCGTTGAAACAACAAACTGTTCTGTTGAAAATGTTGCGCAAAGCGTTCAAACGCAGATTCGTTCAGTTGACAAAATCGACCAGTCAGTCACAGAAATCGTAACTCAAATCAACAATCTAAAATCTGAAATTGAAAACCAAGACCAAATAATTGACAATTCATCAAGCTCAATTGAAGTCGTGGCAAACAATGTTATTATAGTAAATGAAAAAATTACAGAAGCGTCAAAGGATGTTTCAGAGCTTGTGGAATTTGCAGTTAAAAATAGAAAAGAGATAAAAAATTCTGTTGCGCAGATTCTTGAAGTCAAAGAAAAATCCAAGAACCTTCTTGATACAAACAAGGTAATCGCATCCGTTGCAAGCCAGACAAATCTCCTTGCCATGAATGCGGCGATTGAGGCGGCACACGCCGGTGAGGCCGGAAAAGGTTTTGCCGTTGTCGCAAATGAAATCCGCAAGCTTGCAGAAACAACATCAGAGCAGGCAAAAACCTCTTCTGAATCGCTCAACCTTATCCAAACTCAAATTGACGCGATTTCAGATACATCAATTGAAGTGGAGCACGCTTTTGAGCAGACAATTGAAAAAATCGGTAATATCAATACTTCTGTAGACAGCCTGAAGTCTTCCGCGGCGGAACAAGGGCAGAAAGCTCAGGAAATTTTTACTGCGCTTGACGACATGAGGAACAGTTCTAAAATCGTAAAATCCGACGCTGAAAAAATTGTTGAAGTCACAACCTCCGCCTCCTCAATCTGCAATGACCTTGTGAACCTGAACTCAAGCGTAGAGAAAAATCTTACAGAATGCAAAGACGCCGCAACGACTCTGCTTGACGCATCAAACAAAATCACAGAAACTGTAAGCAAAAACAATGCCTCTGTAGAAACTCTCAACCATGCGATTTCTCCGTTTAAGGTAAGGTGAAATTGATTGATTAATTTACCCAAATATCGAGTTTTTAGCTGAATCCATAAATTGAGTAAGTGGAAAAAAACTCGGCATTTGGGTTAAATATTCCGCCTTTTACAGCACTCCTGCCATAATCCGGCGGGAGTTTTTTTTATCATTGTCCTGGACAGTTCAGTTTCTGATTTTTTTTGTTAATTTTTATATTAGGTTGAATATCGAGTTTTTTTGCAAAAAGAATAAAAGCGCAGGCAGATTTACAATTTGTGAAGATTTTTGGCGATTGAATTAATTAAAGTGCGGAGCACCCGAATTAATACAAGCGTAGCGCGAGCCAAATCCATCTGAGCAAATTGGAAATATGCCGAAAGCGTTCTTTCGTAATTTGTAAAAAAAACTCGAAATTAAGCCTATTATTTAACTCTTGTTGCTAAAAAAAAAACATACTTATATAATAGAACAATCTAATATTTTTCGAGGTTAAAATGACTAGTTATCTGGCTGGAGTTCTTACTTCAGGTCTTTCGTTCGTGTTTATCATTTTTACGATAGGCGCGCTTGGATACCTTGTTGGCGGTATCAAAATAAAAGGCATTGAGCTTGGCACTGCCGGGGTTTTGCTGATAGCGCTTCTTTACGGTGTTCTTGTAAGCTATGTTCCAAACTTTGATGTTCATGGAACGACAATCACTTTGTGGGAACCGAAAATCAAGGGTAATTTTGGAATTGTTTCCAATATCGGAACAGCGCTTTTTGTTACTGCGGTAGGACTTATCGCAGGTCCAAAGTTTTTCAGAAGTTTTAACAAAAGCACTTTTTCTTACATAATCCTTGGCGTTGTTGTAATCGCAATCGGAACGATTACCGCGATAATTTTTGTAAAATGTGACAAAAACCTTTCGCCGGAAATGGCGGTTGGACTTCTTACCGGAGCACTGACCAGCACGCCGGGTTTGAGCGCCGCGAAAGAGGTAGCGGAAAATGCTGACCAGACTGTCGCAGGCTATGGAATCGCCTATCTTTTTGGTGTTATGGGCGTAGTTCTTTTTGTGCAGATTATTCCAAAAATCTTGAAAGTTGACATGAAAAAAGAGGTGGAAAATTTCAAGGCGGCGAATTCTGTTCAAGTTCCGGAACCTAAAGGCAAACTTGTAAAACTTGATCCGTTTGACTTCTTTCCGTTCGTACTGGCGGTTGCATTTGGCTGCATAATCGGGGCAATTAAAATTCCTGTTGGAACTGCGGAAACTGTTGTTGATGGTGAGGTTATAAAACAGATTTCATATTTTAATCTTGGAAATTCAGGCGGATGTCTTGTCGGTGGTCTTATTATAGCCCATTTTGCGCACCTGGGATTCCTTGACCTTAGAATCAAAAAAGAAACTTTGAACTTCATGCGCGAGCTTGGACTTGTTCTGTTCCTTATCGGAGCCGGAGTTCCGGGCGGCGTAAACTTTGTGGCAAACTTTAAGGTTTCATTCTTCCTTTATGGCGTTGCGCTTACCTTGATGCCTATGATTATCGGCTACATAATCGCAAGATATGTATTTAAGCTGAGCATATTGAACAACCTTGGTTCTATTACCGGCGGAATGACTTCAACACCTGCGCTTGGAACATTGATTGCAACAGCAGGAACAGATGAGGTTTCCAGCGCGTATGCGGCAACCTACCCGTTTGCGCTTGTTTCGATTGTTCTTGCGGCTAAAATAATTGTAATAGCGTTGTAGGTTTTAAATAGCCTGGATGTCGAGTTTTTTGTAAAAAGAATAAAAGCGCAGGCAGATTTGCAATTTGTGAAGATTTTTGGCGATTGAATTAATTAAAGTGCGGAGCACCCGAATTAATACAAGCGAAGCGCGAGCCAAATCCATCTGAGCAAATTGAAAATCTGCCGAGAGCGTTTTTTCAGAATTTGCAAAAAAAATTCTAAATTAAGGCTATTTTATACTTTTAAAACTTTCCGGTCTAATTGTGTTTTCATCCAGAAGTGTTCCTGTAAGCGCGATTTTCTTTCCTTGGAATGACAGCAGTTCTTTTTTGCTTTTCTCGTCGGCTTCAATCGCATATTTTTTTGAATGAACAACAAAAACAGGATAATTAAAAGGCTCATTTCCATAGCTTTCTATGAAGCCGGACTCAGAAAAAAAATCATCCGGCCTGGAAAATGAAAAAAAATCCTGCGCAAATAAAAATAAGAAAACAAAACAACAAAAGAGTTTTTTCATAAATAGGCCTTTCCTGTAAATTTATTTTTGCTCATCTAAAACTTCTAAAACTGTATAGGCAAACGCGTTGTAATTTTTGTCAATTGTCGCGGTTACCGAGCCGCCGCCTACTGAATAACCGTACAGTAAAAATCCATACTGACCAAGCACTACAGGAGTATTATTAGAAATGGCATAAAGCCCGCTGGTTTTATAATATTTGTAGTTATTATCTGTCAGGTATGTAGAATTATCTATGGATTTTAGACATATACTTCCATTTTTTTCATAGGTTACTTCTTTTTTTAGAGTTGGAAATGAACCGTTAGTGGTGTAATTCGTAATCCGAACACACGAAAAATCTTTCAGGATATCCTTGAATGTTATTCCGGATCTTTCAGGATTACATTTTCTAACCGCCTGAACAATAGACTCCTCATCAACGTATTTATTTTCCGCAATTTCTTTAATCAGTTTAAATCCGCCGTAATTTTTTGCAATGAAATTGCCGAATGCGAACACATTTCCATAAGAAATCAGCACGTCGCCACTGGGAAAATAATCAGTGGTGCTGCTTCGCCATGTGGAAAACCCAAGATTATACCATGTGTTAAAAAACGGAATTCTAGAGTTTACAATGGAATCATCGTCCTTTAAATTTTCAGAAAGATAGTTTTCAAACATTGCGTCCGCCAAAGCGGAAAGCATTTCTGTGTACCAGGTTGAAAATTCTTTTTTATGCACAAAACTTTTGTTTATGGTGTTAAGCATGTGGTTGAATTCATGCGCCAAAGTTGAATAGACGGATTCCGGATTCTCTGATATAAAAAAACTGTCAAGATGAATTATAGAATCCTGATTTTCATAATCTTTGAACATATCGCCTGCCCAAAAATATCCGTAAGTTCCTGATTTTGTTTTTGAAGTATTAGAATAATCGTAAAAAAGGTCAGATATGACAATATTTATTTTTTCAGGACAGGAAATCACGTTTCCGTATGTTGTTGTATACTCGTAAGTTCCCAGAATATCTGTTATATTCGAAAAAATCTTTTCGTCAAAAAGATTTCCAAAAACCTCAAAAAGGTCTACTGTCCTGCCGTTCAATTCATATGATGAAAGACGCTCTTTTGTTATCGGGCAATTTCCGTTTTGCACAAAAAAAACATTGCAGTTTTTTCCGGAATACATTTTTGTCGCTGTTTCTTCCCTCAGAACTGATGAATCAGTATTCAGTTTTATCTTTGTAGTACTGCCTTTAGGATTGAACAGTTTTGCTTTGTAACTATAATTATATAGATTTCTGGAAGATAAACTTTTCAATAAAGCGGTGTTGCTTTTTGAAATATACTCAGAAGAAGTGTTGAAATTTCTTGAATCATTAAATTCATTTGAGGAATCATTATTTTTTTCCGGACGTATATTTTCCGCCTCGACACTTTTTGCTCTTGAAATGTGAAAATACGGAACAGAAGAGGCAGGAATGTCCGCAGAATCCATGCTGGCCGCCATGAACCAAACCTTGTCGCCAGAAGAAGCGTTGGTTTCAATCGTTATATTCTTTTTTGAAGAGTCTTCAGCAATATAACACCCCGAAACAAGAACGGAAAATAACAACGCGCCGCATAAAAAACACTTTTTCATCATAAAAATAATAGCATTTTTTCTTGTTATTTCAAACAATTATATGCCATTTCCGCCGCTTTTTGCTCCGCTTCCTTTTTTGATTTTCCTTCCGCAGGTCCGTAAACAAGCTCTCCAAGATGAACATTCACCTTGAATTTCTGGTCGTGGTCTGGTCCTGAAACATCAACGAGTTCATAGCGCGGCGCCTGCTTGTATTTTTTCTGATAAAGTTCCTGCAGCAAAGTCTTAAAATCTTTTCCGCCGAACTCCTGCACTTTTTTTACTTCCGGAACAATAAAGGAAAGTACATATTTCTCGCAGTTCTCGTATCCTGAATCAAGATAATATGCGCCGATTATCGCTTCCATGCAGTCCGCTATAATCGCAGGCTTTTTGCGTCCTCCGCTAAGCTCCTCGCCGTGTCCAAGAACCAACATTCTGTCAATTCCGAACCGGAGTCCAATCGGGGCAAGCGTTTTTTCGGAAACGACAACCGCCTTTATTTTCGCAAGGTCGCCTTCCGCATGGGTCCGGCTCATATCGCTGTAGAGAAAATCCGCGGTGGCAAGTCCCAGAACAGAGTCTCCAAGAAATTCCAGCCTTTCGTTGTTATAAAGTTTTTCTGAATGATTCTCATTGGAATATGAGCAGTGATGAAACGCCATATTCAAGAGTTCAAGATTTTTAAATTTCAAGCCAAGCGGTCTGCAGAATTCCAGAAGGGCTTTTCTTCTTTCATTAGAAATATTTTTTTTCATTACAGAAACTATAATTTTAACAAAAAAAAAACACAAGCGTTATAGCCTGTGTTTTTCTTAAAGCAACAAGAATTGTCTACTGCTGTGATTTGATGAAATCATAAGCATCGCGAACAGTTTCAAATTCGTTTGCTTTTTCATCAGGAATGCTTACGCCAAGCTCTTCTTCGATGGCATAAACAAGTTCGTATGTATCAAGGCTGTCTGCGCCAAGATCACCACGGAATGATGAATCAAGAGTGATTTTAGATTCATCAATATCCAGCTTTTCAGCGATAAGTTTTTTGATTTTTTCAAACAATTCGTCCATATTTTTCCCCTTATTTTAGCCGTTTGATTCAGGTGTGATAACCTGACGTCCGCGGTAGAATCCGCATTTAGGACAAACACGATGCGACTGGATCAGATTTCCACAGTTGTTGCACTCAACAAGCTGAGGTGCTGCCAAACGCATATTGATTGACTGGCGTCTTTTTGTAACGGCTTTAGATGTTTTCGATCTAGGTACTGCCATTTATAAACCTCACTAATAAGATTATTATCTGATTTACTGCGGTCTATAATACAACAGTTCGAATCAGTATGTCAACAAAGTATAACAGATTAAGATAAAATGTCAACAAAATTAATACTTTTGTTCCAGAGCCTTCTGCACAATCTCCGGGACCATTCCTGAAATATCGCCTTTAAATTGGGCAAGCTCTTTTATCGCGCTGCTTTTCAGAAGAATGTATTTCTGGTCTGTAGGAATGAACATCGTTTCGATTTCAGGATTCAGGTTGTGATTCATAAGCGAAAGGTCGAATTCATAGGAAAAATCTGTCGCATTCCGTATTCCTCGGATAAGAACCTTCGCATTGCTTTCTGCCGCATAACGGACTATAAGCCCTGAATAAGTGTGGACAGTAACGTTTTTAAACGGCTTCACGAGCTCTTTTAGCATGGAAAGCCTTTCTTCTGCCGTAAACAGACATTTTTTTGAGCTGTTCACGGCGATAACGACATCGATCTCATCAAAAATCCTGCATGCCCGCTGGATGATATTGATGTGTCCGTTTGTCGGCGGATCAAACGATCCTGGAAAAATAGCCTTTGTCATATAAAAAGAAATTACTTTGTTTGACGAAAAGATACAAGCGTTGTAAGATACAAAATATGGTTAGAAAATTAATTTTTGCAATTATTCCAGCGGCTCTTGCCCTGGCGGCCAGCAGCTGCAGCTCCACAAAGGCGGAAGTCCAGCAGCCGGAAAAAATCGCTGCTGAAAAAATAGAAAAATCCACAGCTCCGGACGACGAATTCGGCCGTTCCACCCAGGGCGTAAAAATCACAAGGGAAGAATTCAACGCCGATAAAAACGAAATTCTTCAGATAATAAAGGAACTTTCCGCAATAATGACAAGCTATGACTTCAACTCATGGATGTCCTATATAGATCCTGACTCCCTTAAATACTGGTCAAACCCGAGAAATCTTCTGAACGCCTCAAAAAGGCTTCCTTCAAAAACACGGCTTTCAAACCTCAACGACTATTTCCGGTATGTATTCGTTCCTTCCCGGCAAGGCCGCTCCGTGGAGGAGATCCGGTACATTTCAAGAGATTCCGTAAAAGCTGTCCAGCCAAGAAACGACAGGGATATAGTGTACTACAATTTTGTCCGGATAAATGGAAAATGGATGGTAAATATTCCCGAGCTCCAGAATTAAAAAAGGACGGGACGGAAAAACTGTTTTGTTGATTTAATTAAATAGTTAATTTATAATTTATTCTGTATATAAAAGGTATTTTCCAGGAGGAAAAATTTCAATGAAAATGATAAAAAAGATTGTTCTTGCAGCAGGATGCCTTGCTATGGCTTCTGTAGTTTTTGCGCAGGAACAAAAAGTTCAGAAATCGCCGTCAGCCAGCGCTAAGTCTGAAACATCGGTTGAAGAAGAATATTTAAACGATGTTGACGGAGTTGTAATCCTTAGCCTTGCCCAGTCAGATGAATACGACAACAAACTGGTCGCGATGCAGTTCCTGGAAGAAGCCGTAAACAACGGAAATTCTTCGCCGGACGTAATGAAGGCCCTGAACCAGCTTGCAGGAGAAGGCATAACTTCCCAGTCAAGAACAAACGGCCGTCTTATGAACAACTTTCCGGACATCCGAAGAAGGGCTTGCCTTGCGCTCGGAAAAATCAAGACTGAAGAATCAAAGAATTACCTTGTAAAAGTGACGCTCGCGGAAAATGAACCGATGGTTATCTCCGCGGCGGTAAATTCCCTTGGAGAAATAGGCATTAACGCAAATGACGAGGTTGTGGACGCGATTTCTTTTGCAAACAGAAGAAACCAGATTCTCAACCCTACCTCATCGCTCGCATTTGAAGTGATTGACGCATACGAGAAACTTTCAGAAACCACTGAAAACAAGAAAATCATCATTGATTCTCTTTCTAAAATCGCGGCCGATTATCACTACGCCTCACCTGTAAGGGCAAAGGCGCTTAAGCTTCTTAAAAATATCAGCGGCACTGACTCTTCCGGAAGCTCAAAATCCAGCGCGGACGCAAAATAATCTGAAAACAAGGCGCGCGGCCGGGTACATTTCCAGCAAAGGCTTGAAAGCCGGAGTCTGTACCCTGCGCGCGGACCGGCAGAAAGAAAACAAACGAAATATCTGCTGTCTTTTTTCTGAAAGGGCAGATATTTTTTTTCAAAAAAAAGAGAAAACAAATGGAACCTATAATTCTTGCCTCATCTTCGCCTAGAAGACAGGAAATCTTAAAAATGCTGGACATTCCTTTTCAAGTAATTCTTCCAAATATTGACGAGACGCTCACAAGCAGCGTTGACACCGAGGATATTCCCGAACTTCTTGCGCGTGAAAAAGTTTCCGCTGTAATACATTCGCTTCCTTCCCAGCAGGAAATCCAGTGGGTTTTGGGTGCGGATACCGTAATCGTAAAAAACGGCAGAATTTTCGGAAAGCCGCAGAGCGCGGACGAAGCCGCGGAGTTCCTGAAAGAATTTCAGGGCGGCTCTCATACAGTGATAACGGCGGTTGTGCTTTACAACGGAAAACAGAAGTCGACAACCTCGCGCGTCGCCAAGACAAAAGTTACGTTCGCGCCGATGACCGATGATGAAATCCAGTGGTACCTGGAAAGTGGTGAATGGCACGGTGCGGCCGGCGGATACAGAATCCAGAGCCTTGCCTCAATCTTTATAGAAAAAATCGAAGGCTCTCAAAGTTGTGTAACAGGCTTGCCAATCCACGAACTTTATGATATGTTAAAAGAGCAGAATTATTCTATATTGAATTAACTGCTTGATATATTTTTATATCAAATCTTCCGGGCTTTATGCCGCGAGAAAAAGAGTACGGGGCAAGAAAATCTTGCCAGTGAAGGAGAACATCATGGCAGTTGTAACCATGAAAAACCTGCTTGAATCTGGAGTACACTTCGGACATCAGGTAAAGCGTTGGGATCCACGAATGAAGAAGTATATCTTCGCAGAAAGAAACGGAATCCACATCATCGATTTGCAGAAAACAATCGCTGCAATCAAAGACAGCTATGAAGCAGTTAGAAAAACAGTCGCTTCAGGAAAAACAGTGCTTTTCGTAGGCACAAAGAAACAGGCCCAGCAGGCAATCCAGAAGGAAGCTGAACGCTGCGGAATGTTCTATGTAAACAACCGCTGGCTTGGCGGTATGCTCACTAACTTTACGACAATCAAAAAATCGCTTTTGCGCCTCAAGAAAATCGAAAAGATGGAAGTTGACGGCACAATTGAAAAGCTTACAAAAAAGGAAGTTTCAGCTCTTCTTAAAGAAAAGGCCAAGCTTGAAAAGAACCTTGGCGGTATCAAGGAAATGAAGGAACTTCCTGGAATCATCTTTGTTATTGACACCCACAAAGAACAGATTGCAGTTGCAGAAGCGCGCAGGATGGGAATCCCTATTATCGCTGTAGTAGACACAAACTGCAATCCTGATGGAATCACATACCCTATTCCTGGCAATGATGATGCTATCCGTGCGATTTCATTGTTCACTTCAATCATTGCAAACGCTGTAATTGAATCAGACAACGAGAATGGTCTTAAGATTCTTGAAAATCTTGACAGCGATGAAGAAGTTATGACTGACGCCGCAAACAAGAATGAAGACGAAGAAATTTCTGATTATACAAACTACCAGCCGACAGAAGCTAAGGAAGAAGCTCCTGCTGAAGAAGAAAATCAGCTTGTAGATGAAGATAAGATTTACGACGAGAATAAATAAGGAATAAAAATGAATTATACAGCTAATGACGTAAAAGCTCTCCGCGATGCCACTGGCGCAGGATTGCTGGATTGTAAAAAAGCTCTTAATGACACAAACGGCGATGTAGCTGAAGCGGAAAAACTTTTAAAGGAAAAAGGTCTTGCCGCAATGGCTAAAAGAACTGACAGGACTGCCGCAGAAGGACGCATCGTTGTAAAGCAGGACGGAAACAAAATTGCTATCGCAGAAACTCTCTGTGAAACAGACTTTGTTTCCAACAACGCAGATTTTATTGCTGTCGCAGAAAAAGCTGCCGAGACAACTCTTGCAAAGCAGGCTTCTGGAGTTCTTCCAGAACACAAGGAACTTATCGACACAATTCTTGTAAAGTTCCGTGAAAATATGTCTGTAAAGCGCGCTGAATATATTGAAGTTCCAGCTGGCTGCGTTGCTTCTACTTATGTTCACCACGACCATAAAATCGGCGCTGTTGTAGTTGTAAAGGGCTCAGAAGCAGAATCTGTAAAGGACTTTGCTCACGTTTGCTGCCTTCACCTGGCATCTAGCAAACCTGACTACATCAACCAGTCTGATATTCCTCAGTCATATATTGATGAGCAGACAGAAATTTTCAAGGCTCAGATGGCAGAAGATCCTGCGATGCAGAACAAACCTGAGAATGTAAAGGAAGGAATCCTTAAAGGAAAAGTAAACAAGCTTTTGGCTTCAAGCTGCTTCATGGATCAGCCTTACCTTGACAATGAAAAAATCACTGTTAAGCAGGCTCTTGCAGAAGCTGGAAAAGCGGCTGGTGCAACTTTGTCTTTTGAAAAAATTGTTCTTTTCGTTCTTGGTAAATAACTAAAGTAAGAAAAAGCGGCTGGTTTTTCGCTGGCCGCTTTTTTGTTTTATGATATCAGCAAAATATCAGGAGATTTTTATATGTCAGAAGAAAAAATGGAAAAAACCGTTGCTTCTTTAAAAGACAGATTCAACGGAATCCGCACTGGCAGAGCCTCTGCTGCAATTTTTGATAAAGTCCGGGTAGATTATTACGGTACAAAATCCCCGCTTAATCAGGTGGCTACAGTTTCAATTCCAGAAGCCCGCTCAGTTATAATTCAGCCGTTTGACAAGTCTTTGATTGTAGAAATTGAAAAAGCGATTCTTACAGCAGATCTCGGTTTGAATCCTTCAAATGACGGAAAGGTAATCAGAATTGCAATTCCGCCGCTGACTGCCGAACGCCGCAAAGAGCTTGTAAAGCAGGCGAAAACTTATGCAGAAGAGGCAAGAACTTCAATCCGCAACATCCGTCGAGATGGAAACGATGAATTGAAGAAAAAGCAGAAGGCTTCTGAAATCACTGAAGACGAGCTTAAAAAAGAAGAGGATGCTCTTCAGAAGCTTACAGACAAATACATTGGTGAAATCAACAAGATTTACGAAACAAAAGAAAAGGAAATTCTTGAATAATGATTGATAAAGCAGCAGTTCCTGTTCATATTGGAATAATAATGGACGGCAACGGTCGTTGGGCAAAACAGCGCAATCTTCCTCGCACAAGCGGACATAAAGAAGGTCTTACCGCCGCTAAAAACATTGTCCGTGCTGCTGCTGAAATCGGTGTGAAATTTGTAACGCTCTACACTTTTTCAACAGAGAACTGGAAGCGCGCCCAGGAAGAGGTCGGATTTCTGATGAATTTAATCAGGGGACATCTTAGGGCGGAATTCCAGTTTTATAAAGAAAACAAAATCCGGGTAAAGCACCTGGGAGACCTTGCCGGACTTCCAAAAGATATTCAGCAGGAAATAATAAACGTACAAAAAGAAACGGCTGATTTTTCAGGACTTACAGTCGTTCTTGCAATAAATTACGGTGGACGCGATGAAATTGTCCGCGGAATAAAAAAAATTGTATCTGAAAATCCTGATATTTCACAGATTACAGAAGAATCTGTGGCAAAATCATTTGATATAGAAAATTTACCGGACGTAGATTTACTGATACGCACAGGCGGCGAACTCAGACTCAGCAATTTTCTTTTGTGGCATGCCGCTTATGCAGAATTTGTTTTTACAAAAACCCTATGGCCGGATTATAATAAGGAAGAGTTTTATACCGATATTGAGGAGTTCCAGAAACGCGCACGACGTTTTGGCGGCATAAACTCTAACTAAAGAATGGGTGGAATATGACTAAGGTTGCTCAAAGATTGCTTACATTTTTTATAGGAATACCGATTGTTCTGGGAATTGTTTTTATTGATTACTGGAACCATCTTCCTGTCAATGCTCTGGTCTGCATTGTTTCTGCATTTGCGGCGGATGAGCTTTACAAAATGTTCCGAAAGAAAACGCCTTTATTGAACAGAAAACTGGTGATAATTCTTTCCTGCGCAATGCCGTTAATAGAATACCTTACAATTATACTGAACAATGCCTATTCCGGCATTGAATATTCAACATGGGCATTTCTTATAGCCGCAATGATTCTTATGGGCTGTGAAGCTTTCTGCCATAAAACTTTTGAAGATTCCAACAGCCGATTAGCCGGTTCTGTTTTTATTGTATTTTACTGCGGATTCCTTTTGACGTTTATAACAAGGATTGCGCTATTCAAGGAATCAACAGTATTCCTTGGGCTTTTTCTTTTTACCGTATTTATGAACGATTCTCTTGCGTGGCTGTTCGGGGTTCTTTTTGGAAAAAACAACAGAAATGTTTTTGCGGCGAGTCCGAATAAAAGCATGGCAGGTTTTGCAGGTGGAATTTTTGGAGCCATCGCCTCTTGTGTGGCAGCAAGGTATATATGGCCGGAAATTTTTACCGGTCCGGTATATTTTGCGGTTATTCTTGGTTTTTTGAGCGCAATTGCGGCAATCACCGGCGACCTTATAGAATCAGTATTCAAGCGTTCCTCTGAAATAAAAGACAGCGGAAATATTATTCCTGGACGCGGAGGAATTCTGGACTGCATAGATTCAATAGTATTTTCCGCCCCGATTTTTTATGTCGCTTCTTATTTTCTTTTTCATCCGGAAATCATAGGAAGCCGCTAAAATTTTAATTTTAAGGTAAAAAAAATGAAAAAAGTATTGGTTTTAGGTTGCACAGGTTCTATAGGCAGCAATACTTTGAACATCTGCCGTGCCTTTCCAGAGAAATTTTCTGTATGCGGAATTTCCTGCAACAAAAAAAAAGAATCACTAGAAAAACTTTCAAAAGAATTTGGATGCGAATGTTCTTTAACTTCCGAAGAAGGAATGGACGGAATAAAGAAGCTTATTGAAAGCACCAGGCCTGATATTGCGGTGAATGGAATCGCCGGCGCGGCAGGACTTATTCCTTCAAGGCTTGTCCTTGAAGCAGGAATTGATCTGGCCCTTGCAAACAAGGAGACTGTGGTCATGGCATGGCCTCTTATAAAATCTCTTGCAGAAAAAAACGGCGCAAAAATAATTCCAGTGGATTCAGAACATTCGGCAATTTTTAATCTTGTAAATCAGATTGGCAAAGAAAATATAAGCGAGCTTGTCATAACGGCAAGCGGCGGACCGTTCAGAACGCTGAACAAAGAGGAGCTTTCAAATGTCACGGTAAAGGATGCATTGAAACATCCTACATGGAGCATGGGAACAAAAATAACCATTGACTCAGCAAGCCTTGCAAATAAAGGGCTTGAAGTAATCGAGGCAAACAGGCTTTTTGGTTTTCCAGCCGAGAAAGTTCAGGTTGTGGTTCATCCGCAGAGCCTTGTGCATTCGCTTGTACGGACAAAAGACGGAATGCTTTACGCCCAGATAAGCGACCCTGACATGAAGCATCCTATCTACTCTGCCCTTACATTTCCAAGAAACGAAGAAAATTATCTTGCGCTGTTCGACCTTTTTGACCGCGAGATGACATTTTTTAAGCCCAGGTACGATGATTTTCCTATGCTGAAGTACGCTTTTGACGCGGCAAAAAAAGACGGTTCTTACACAATTGCCTATAACGCCGCAAACGAGGTCGCCGCGGCTGATTTTATTATGGGCAAAATAAAATTCACAGAGATTCCGGAAATCGTATGCAAAGTGCTTGAGAAAGACTGGACTAAATGTCCATGCGATTTTAACGATGTTTTTGAGATGGACAGAAAGGCAAGAATCATTGCAAAGGAAAGAAAATAATGCGGATAATAATAGGATTGATTTTTCTTTTTTTTCTTATTTTTTTTCATGAGCTGGGGCATTTTATCGCCGCAAAATTTTTTGGCGTAAAAGTCGAGGCTTTTTCGATTGGTTTTGGACCGGTTTTATTACACAGAAAAAAAGGCGATACAGACTACAGGTTTTCTCTGATTCCTTTTGGCGGATACTGTTCAATGAAAGGCGAAAAAGATTTTCAAAAATCTCTGGATGCCGGACTGGACCATATTGAGGCGGAAAAAGACTCTTTATACGGCGTGCATCCGTTCAAAAGGCTTTTAATTGCGTTCGCAGGGCCTTTTTTCAATCTGTTTTTTGCTTTTTTTGCTTTAACTTGCGTAAGCCTGACAGGTTACACATATTATTCGTTTTCAAATAAAATCGATGTTCCGGATGATAAAAATCACGCTGAAATCAGAAGCGTTGCAAAAGAAGCCGGAATAAAAAGCGGAGATGCGATAATCAAAATAAACGGAAAGCGCACAGATGATTTTTCGGATTTAATTGAACAAATAAGCATACGCCCTGATCAGGACATTACCGTTACTGTTTTAAGAAATGGCGAAGAGCTGGAATTCAATATGCATACAGATATGGATAAAAAAACTGGCGGCGGAAAAATCGGAATCATCGCAAACCCTGAAAGCCTTGAGGAAAAGGAAAAGAAGCCGAAATGGCTTTTTCCGGCTGCCGCAGAAGGATTTTCAGAAACCTGCAGATATTCTTATCTTACTGTAAAAGGATTTTTTACATTATTCAAAGGCGTTGACCTTTCTGAATCTGTTTCAGGACCGGCAAGAATCGCGGACATGATGGGCCAGGCTGTAAAAGAATCATTCGGCGCTTCCTTAAAAACCGGAATTGTAAACACCTTGAGTTTTCTGGCCGTGATAAGCATTTCCCTTGGAATCATGAACCTTCTTCCTGTTCCAGTCCTTGATGGCGGTCTTATTTTATTCGCCCTGATTGAACTTGTTTTCCGTAGAAAATTATCTCCAAAAATTCTATATTATATTCAATTTGTTGGAATTGCATTTATTGCCGTCATGTTTGTAATTGGACTGAACGGAGATATTCATTATTTTATAAATATAATTAAAGGAAAAAAATAAAATGAAAAATCTTGCAAAATTCTGCTTTTGCTCTTGCGCCATATTTTTTACAGGAATGAATTTTCACATTCATGCACAGTCGCATATTTCAACGCAGGCTCATCAGGAAGCGATAAACATGGTCGTTCCGGCATCTCTGGAAAGCGATTTTGACAAATCATTTTTTACAATTGGAAAAGACGGATTTCTTGTAAAATGGACATCTGATGACCAGGGTGAACATTATCAGATTTCCGATATGGAAATAAGGATGGCTGCCGTCTCACCGAACGGAAAGGAAATCGCAGTATACGAAACGGACGGTGGCTCTATAAACAGGGTTTCCGTATGGAACTGGGACACTTTAAGCCGTAAATTCGCGCGCAGATTTTCTGACTCAATAACATCGCTGTCCTACTCTTCAAAGGGAACTTTTATTATCGCAGGCACTGCGACTGTTGACGGCGCTGTGTTCATAAGGGCAAACGACGGCGCGGTTGTTGACAAGATTCACGACAGCACTGGAATTGTAAGCTATGCGGCGACCAGTTCAACAGAAAAAACAGCGGTCATGTATTCGCCAGCCGGAAACCTTTCCTATTATAATATGACTACCGGCCGCCTTAAGCAAAAATTTCCGGTAATGCAGGGACTTGAACAGGCTGTTCTTTTTAACAACAATCTTTATCTTGCAGGTGTAAAGGACAACACGATATACATAAGCCATGCTCTTTCGGGAAATATTTTATCAACTGTAAACGCAGAGAACGCGATTATCCTTCAGAGCAAGTCGGATTCAAACCTTTATTATCTTGAAAATGACATGAAAGGTTCTTATTCTTTAAAAATGCTGGAAAACGACAGCAATCAGGGAGTAACGCAGCCAAGAATCGTAAAAACCTTTAAAGGACCGCAAGGAGCCGCGGCGGCAATCACTTGCGGAACAAAACTTGGCGGTGAGATTCTTTTAGGCTCAAACAGCGGAAACGTTTACAGAACAACATCATCAGCCGAAACAGATGTGCAGAATTTTTCCCTTCTGACAGAAAATACTTATGACAAAATTCTTGATATGTCTCCGATTGGGGAAGATTTCTATTTTCTTACAAGAAAATCTGTCTATAAATCTTCTTACGATACAGGCATTGTGAACAGGCTTGGAGAAAATCCAGGACAGACACAAATAATCACTTACGGTGATAAACTCATATTGTGGTCAAAAGGAACACGTGAGCCAGTTCAGCTTTATGACTATTCAAAACCGGAGCTAAAAAATCTTTTTACGCCGAAGAACAACATTCAGTCTGTAAGGCTGTTCGGCACAAAAATAATTGAACTGGAAAGCAATTCGACTGTCAATCTTTTTGATATGGAAAACAATTCCTTAAAAGAAGTTTACACCGGAGCCGGACTTCAGGATGCTGTTCTTTGCTCGGACGGAAAACTCTATGTTGCAAAATCTTTTGCGACAAACCCGCGCTCTTCCCTTTTATGCGTAGACCTTACAACAAGAGAGACAGTTCCTATGAACCTGAAAGGAAACGTTGCCTTTGCCCTTTCTGTCCAGGATAATAATATTTATGGAATAAGCATTCAAAGTCAGGACAATACAAAGAAAACTATTGTATTTAAGTTCAATATAATTTCAAAGATGACAACTTCAATCTTGAGGCTGAATGATGAAGATTCAGATGCCTTTACTTACCTTAGGTATCCGTTTTTATACACGAATATCGGGAAAGACACAATCAGGTCCTGCAATCTTAGCTCAAACTCAAATTTTCAATTCAGGCGTTCGGCTTCTCTTCCTATAAAAGTCTGCCAGAATGCAACCCGCGTTGTAGTTCTTAACAAGGACGGAAGCATAAGCTGGTACAACAGCGACAAGTCCCCGGTTCTTGCCGACTGGTATCTTACAAGAGATGGAAACTGGTTTGAATTTTAATCCCTGTAGATTTTATTGATATACTCTTCGGCAGATTTTTTCCAGCTGAAATTCTGGCTCATAGCCTGCACGCGGAGTTTTTTCATCAGTTTTTTATCGGTAAAAAAAGAAAGAGCCCATTTTACTGTTCCATAAATTGCATCTGGAGTAAGGTCCGTAAATTTAAAGCCTGTTCCTGTTTCAGTCGCCTCATCAAATTGGATTACAGTATCGCTTAGACCGCCGGTGTCGTGAACAATGGGAAGAGTTCCGTAAATCATAGAATAAATCTGATTCAAGCCGCACGGTTCATATTTTGACGGCATTAAAAAATAATCTGAACCGGCTTCAATAAGATGACTGACCTCTTCTGAATAACCGGCGTATCTTGCAAGATTAGGAAGAACATTTGAAAGATTTTTCAGCTCGTTCTCGCACCATGCTTCTCCAGTGCCTGCAATAACAAACTGAACGTTAAAATCCCTGCACATCCTGTACATCGAGCCATAATTCGGAGCGAAAAGCTCTTTTACTCCCTTCTGCTCCACCAGCCGGCATACAATTCCAATCACAGGAATTTCAGAATCAACTTTTAATCCGAAGCGTCTTTGCAGAGCCTCTTTGTTTTCGGCTTTTTTTTCAAGGGTTTCTTTTGAATATCTTGCGGGAATGTACCTGTCATTTTCCGGATTCCACTCGGAAAGATCCGCGCCGTTTATTATTCCCTCAAAATCCTTTGAACGAAGCCGGATTAAATCATCCAGGCCGCAACCGAATTCCTGCCCTGAAATTTCTTTTGCGTACGAAGGGCTCACAGTTGTAATTTTATCCGCGCAAAAAATCGCCGATTTCAGGAAATTTATTGAGCCATACTGGTCAAACCATGCCTTTGATTTGTATTCCGCAGGAAGCCCCAGCAATGGAAAAGCCCTGTCAGAAAAAGTTCCCTGATACGCAAGGTTATGGATAGTAAGCACTGATTTTGTGTTCTTAAAATTATTCTTTTCAAAAAACTTAAGCAGAACCGGAACGAGTCCGGCGGACCAGTCATTTGCGTGCATGACATCAGGAATCCAGTTCAATTCCCGGCAGAGCGCAAAAGCGGCTCTTGCAAGAACACTGAAACGGAGCGGATTGTCCGCATAGGAACTCTGTGCATTGTCTCCATAGATTCCGGAACGCCCGAAAAGCTTTTCGTAATCAATAAAATAAACCTGGACATTCTCATAGACCGCGCTGTAAAAATTTACAAGAATATCAGAAAATCCTATATTCAGCAGGACTGATTTTTTTTCCAGCATAAGATTTTTGCGGTCAATAAAATAATAACGGGGAAGCAGAATTTTTACTTCCTGCCCTGCTTCTGCAAGAGCCTTCGACAGGGCGGAAACCGCATCAGCAAGCCCGCCGGTTTTTGCAAACGGAGCCGCTTCAGCACTTACCATAAGAATCTTCATCTGACGTCTATTTACTTTCCACAGCCTTTTTAAAAGCTTCTTTTGAGTTTAAAATAGTTTTTTCAGAAACACAATAAGAAATTCTGAACCAACCATTTCCACAAAAACCGCTGCCCGGCGCGCAAAGAATGTTAAATTTCTTCAGATGATTCGTAAAACCTAAATCATCCCCATTCCAGCTGTCCGGGACTTTTACAAAAAGATAAAAAGCGCCTTCCGGCACTGCGTATTCAAGACCGGCATAATCCATGACTTCCGTAATTTCTTTCATTCTTTTTTCATAAAGTGAATAATTGCACTTTGAATTCCAGCTTTTGGCAATAACTTTCTGAAAGAATGCTGGAGCATTTACATATCCAAGAATTCTGGTCGTAACAGTACACGCCTGGACCAGTTCCTTAAAATCAAAGGCAGCCGGATTTATGGCTATATAGCCGATTCTTTCCCCGGGAAGGCTCAGGTTCTTTGCAAAAGAAGTTACGATGACAGAGTTATTGTAATATGGAAATACAGGAGATACTTTTTTTCCGCCGTAGACAATCGCGCGGTAAGGTTCATCTGCGATGATATATGGATAACGGCCGCTTTTCTTTCCAAAATCAGACAGAATGGAAGATAATTCTTTTATATCATCTTCTGAATAAATTTTTCCGGAAGGATTATTAGGAGAATTGATGATAATCGCGGCGGTTTTTTCGCTAAGCGCGTTTTTAATCGCTTCCAAATCAAGATTAAAATCATTTTTAGTGCGCACACGATGAATTTCTGCGCCATGATTATGGATATAATGGTCATATTCCGCAAAATACGGACATGGAACAATAATCTCATCCCCTGAATTTACAAGCGCCTTTATAACTGAATTCATCGCGCCTGCCGCTCCTACCGACATAATGACAGAATCAGGCGGAACATCAGTTCCCTGCTCAAGGGAAGTTTTTTCTGCCATAGCCCTGCGTGCCTCCGGATAACCGGCATTCGGCATATATCCGTGGCACAGATGACTTTTATCCTTTGAAACTTCGCTTATTGCTTCAAAAACTTCTTCCGGAGGATCAAGATCAGGATTCCCCAGGCTAAAATCATATACGTTGTCAGCGCCGAATTTTGCCTTCAACACAGCGCCTTCCTCAAACATCTTTCTAATAACGCCCGCAGTCGGACTTTCTAAAATTGACTTAATATTTTCAGAAATCATAGTAACATTATTATATCACAAGTGTTTATTGAAAAGAAATAAAATAAACTCTATTATTATGAAATATATGAAAAAGATTTTAACTGTTTTTACAATATGCTTAATTTCCAAAATGGTTTTTGCATTGCCGTTCAACAGCAAGGTGTCGGAAGATGATCTGGCGCTTCTTGCGGAAGGCAAAGTTGTCGCAAGGAATATCGACAAGTTCAAGAATATAGGGCTGGAAGGAGATTCTCCGCTTATAGAAAGAATGAAAGAGCAGATAAAGGATTTGTCTCCGAATTACCTTGCGGAACTTATACAGATCCGTCCGTACGAGGGAAATGAAGATTTGCCGCAAAAACTTTTTGAAGTTCTTTCGGATATTGAGCATTATGCGGGAATTCAGTACTGGTCTGTACGCCACGAACGCTACTATGACCTTTATTCCAGCGCAAAAATCCTTAAGCAGGAGCAGATTTCAAAAAGCCGTTTCACTTATGAGACAGACCTTTACATGGAGCCATTCGGAAGCATATACACTCCGATTTCAATTGAAAAAGGCGAAGATTACCTTATCTACACAAACTCCAATTCAAATTCCCTTAAAATAAAAGGAATGACAGCCGTAAAGGCGCACAATATGAAATCAATGATTCTTCTTCTTAAGGACGGCGACAACTGGATTCTGTACGGAATCGGCGGTTGCAGAGCTCCTAGAATCGCAATGTTTGAAAGCAGAATAGAAACTTCATTCATAAACAGAATAAAAACTTTCTGCAGCTACGTTTTTACAAAAATTTAAGGATGCAAAAATGATTTGGGTCACCGGATGCAAAGGAATGTTGGGCACAGAAATTTGCCGTCAACTTGAAAAAAACAAGCTTGCCTGGCTTGGAACTGGCAGCGAGACAGATATAACAAATTATGAGACTCTGGAAAAATTCTTCACTTCAAAAGAAACAGAGCTTTATCCAAAATATCACAATCAGCCTTCTTTGGATGCCGATGGCGGAAAAATAAAATGGATTATAAACTGCGCGGCTTATACAAATGTCGACAAGGCTGAGGAAGACGCGGAAAAAGCTGAAAAACTGAATTCACGCGGACCGGAAAATTTAGCCAGGCTTGCAAGGTCCCACAACGCGAAACTGATTCATATTTCAACGGACTACGTTTTTGATGGAACAGCCACATCTCCGATTCCTGAGACTGCAAAAAAAAATCCGACCGGAATATACGGAAAAACAAAATCCGACGGTGAAGATGCGATAATGAAGTCAATGACGCAGTATTATATACTTCGGACTGCGTGGCTTTATGGTTTTGACGGAAAGAATTTTGTGTACACAATGACAAAACTCTTCAATTCCCATGAAAAAATAAAAGTTGTCTCTGACCAGTACGGAACTCCGACTTTTTGCAGGGATTTGGCGGATGCGGTCATAAGAATCATTCTGCGCACAATGAAGGCAAAAAGTTTCTTCGGAAGAAACAGCATACCGGCCTTCGGTATTTACAATTTTACGAACGAAGGCAAGACAGACTGGTATTCGTTCGCAAAAACCATATACGAAATGGAAAAAAAGTCAGGCATAACTACCGCCGAATGTGAAATAACACCGTGCTCGACAGAAGAATACGGAGCGCCGGCAAAACGTCCGGCATATTCTGTCTTAGACAAAACTAAAATTCAAAAAGAATTGAAAATAAAAATTCCCGACTGGAAGCAAAGCCTGGAAACATTCCTGAAAAATAAAAATTTTGAACCGAGATAAAATGAAACTAAAAACTAAAAATATTGTTCAACTGCTTTTTTTAGATGCGATACTGCTTTTTACCTTTGCCCTCTTTTTTGCGCTTCCATGGGGATTTAAAAATTACCCGCTGCAGTTTCAATGGAACGTATTTTTTGTTTTGGCGGCAGATACTTCCGGCGCGGACAGCGGAACAGGAAAATCAATTCTTTTTGGATTTGTAATTCCTGCTCTAATTGTCTTTGCAGTTTTCAAGCTTGTTCTTTATATTTTTGTAAAAGATGAAAAGAAATTCATGCTGATTCATAAATGCACAACCCTGGTTTCATTTGTGATTTCTGTCTCAATACTTGTCGCGACCTCAAAACTCTGGATATATTTTAAAATAGCAAAAACTATTCTTGGAAAGCCGGAAGACTCGCAGTTTTACAATGATAATTTTATTGCGTCTGAAAGCTTCAAGGTTGTTCCGCCAGAAAAAAAGCGAAACCTTATTTATATTTTTATGGAATCAATGGAACCTGGTTTTACTTCCGTGGAAAACGGCGGACTGCTCCGCGAAAATCTTCTTCCGAATATAAGCAGGCTCGCGGAGGAAAACATCAATTTTGGCGACAGAGACACAATGCGCGGCGGAATAAACCTTCAGGGAACTTCATGGACTGTCGCCGGACTTCTTTCAAAAATATCGGCTGTTCCGTATTTTAATCCGTTTGTCACAAAAGACGGAAAAAAACAATGTCTTCCAAAACTGAAGAAACTGGGCGATTTTCTTTACGAGCAGGATTATAAGCTTGTTTTTTCCATGGGCTCAAAAAAGCAGTTTGAGGAAAGAGATATTGTGCTTGAGCAGCAGCATTTTGAGGTTCACGACATAGACTGGTACAAAAGCAATAATTTTCTTGACAAAAATTATCAGGTTTTCTGGGGATTTGAAGACCAGAAACTCTATGAATTTGCAAAAATCGAGCTGGAAGAGCTTTCTTCGCAGGAAAAACCGTTTTTCTATTCAATGCTTACGGTTGACACCCACTTTCCGGATGGATTCAAGTGCGGACTTTGCCAGGAAAATCACACTGAAAAAATAGAAAATGTTTTTGAATGCGCGGACAGGCAGCTTGAGTCTTTTATTGAATGGGCAAAGACACAAAGCTGGTTTGACAACACAACAATCGTAATCACAGGAGACCACAACTATCTTGATGCTCTGCTGAATAATTTTATCACAAGGAATTCAGACCTTGGCAAAAAGGAAATCTCCGAAAGCCGCAGGTTTCTTGATATAATAATAAATCCTGTTCCAGAGCTAAACGGCGTCAATCAAATAAGAAAATTCAGCTCATTTGACGTAATGCCGACCGTTCTGGAAGCGTTGGGTAACAAGATTGAAGGCAAAGGTATCTACCTTGGGCGGTCGCTTTTTTCAGAAGAACCTACTCTTGTTGAAAAATACGACGCCCTTTTTGTAGAAAACGAAACTATGACAAAAAATACAGTCTACGAAAGCTACAAATAGCCCGAATTTCAAGTTTTATAAATTCAGCACAAAAATTGAATGAGCTACCAGAAAAAGCGCGTCAATTCGGTAGATAGCGAAGCTATCGTACTTTGCGTACAAAGTATCAGACTGCGCGATTTTTTTCAAAATCGCTTGCTAGCGCTCAGAATGGCTCAGTTGCCGCTTTCTTTTTCTTCCCGCCCATTCAATTTACGGATTCAGTAAAAACTCGACATTTGGACTAAATAACCTATCGGTTTCCGTAGTTGTCTTTTATCCAGTCCTTGTATGCTCCGGATTTTATATGTTCAATCCATTCTGAATGGGAAAGATACCATCTTATTGTGGAAAGAAGTCCTTCCTCAAATGTCATCTTGCGTTCCCAGCCGAGCTTTGTCTTTGCTTTTGTGCAGTCAATCGCATAGCGGCGGTCGTGGCCAGGACGGTCTTTTACATAAGTGATTGTTTTTCTGACTTCGTCAGGATTTTTTCCAAGCTCTTTTGAGGTCAAGTCAATAACTGTGTTCAGGAGCTTTATATTTTCCCATTCGTTTTCGCCGCCAAGATTCCATTTTTCACCTGCCGGAGAATTCTTTACAATCTGCCATACGCCCCGGTTGTGGTCTTCAACATAAATCCAGTCGCGGATATTTTTTCCGTCGCCGTAAACAGGAAGATTTTTTCCTTCTTTTATGTTCGAAATCATAAGCGGCAAAAGTTTTTCAGGAAACTGGAACGGGCCGTAGTTGTTCGTACAGTTAGACAAAGTAACCGGAAGCCCATAAGTGTGGTAATAGGCCATTACAATATGGTCAGAGCTTGCTTTTGAAGAAGAATAAGGAGAGCGCGGGTCATAAGGTGTGGTTTCCGTAAAATATCCGGTTTTTCCAAGAGAACCATAAACCTCATCTGTTGAAATATGATGGAAAAGAACATCATCGCGCATAGAGCCGTCTTCTTTTTTCCAGAAATTTCTTGCGCAGTCCAAAAGCGTGAAAGTTCCCATCACGTTGGTTTTTATAAACGCCTCAGGACCTAAAATGGAACGGTCGACATGGCTTTCCGCGGCAAAATGAATGATAGTATCTATATCGTACTGCTTAAGGATACGCTCAATCTGCGGCCGGTCGCAAATGTCGGCTTTTTCAAAAAAGTAACGCTTTCCGCCATATTTTTTTTCAATATCGACAAGGCTTTCTGCATTTCCGGCATAAGTAAGACAGTCAACATTAACAATTGTTCCGTCAAAACCAGAATCTGTAAAAGCCTCGCCGCCGGCAGTCGACTCTCCAAGCAGATAATGAATAAAGTTGCAGCCGATAAAACCAGCACCGCCGGTAATCATAATATTTTTAAGTTTTCTCATAAATTCCCCTTTTGATTAGACGAGCTATCCAATCCATTTTCCGTTAAGGTCAAAATATCTGTTTTCAAGGCTGAAAGCAGGATGTTTTTTATCTTTTTCACTAAGATTCGCATTTTCAGTAATTCCGGGAAGAACTTTTTCCCAGTCAATTCCTACAGTCCTATCATTCCACATAAGTCCGCCCTCATCTTCCGGATGATAAAAATCCGTGCATTTGTAGGCAAAAACCGCCAGGTCAGAAAGAACACAGAATCCATGGGCAAAGCCTTCCGGAATATAGAACATATTCTGCTTTTCGCAGTCAAGCACAACGCCGTAATACTTTCCGAAAGTCGCGCTTCCAAGGCGCAGGTCAACCGCGACATCGTAAACTTTTCCATAAAGCGCGCGCACAAGCTTTCCCTGCGGATGCCGCTTCTGAAAATGAAGCCCGCGCAGAACGCCCTTTGTTGAGCTTGACTGGTTGTCCTGGACAAATTTCATCTTAAGTCCGGCTTCAAAAAAATCTTTTTCGCTGTAAGTTTCTAAAAAATAACCGCGGTTGTCTCCAAAAATCTTTGGCTGAATTTCGTACAGACCGTCGATTCCGCATTTTTTAAACTCAAAAGACATATTTTCCTCGTTTTTTTTATTTTCTTCGTTAGCAAAAAGGCAGCGCGGCCTGAAATATTTCCGCATTCTGCCTATGCAACGGCTAATTGTCATCTGAACAAATAAATTCCAAATACCTTCCGTATTCAGTTTTGTATTCCGCCGCCATCTTCAAAAGCGATTCCTTTGAAATCCAGCCGTTTCTGAAGGCAATCTCTTCGATGCAGGAAACGTACATTCCCTGGCGTTTTTCTATTGTGGCAATAAAATTGCTTGCCTCAAGAAGCCCGTCGTAAGTTCCTGTGTCAAGCCATGCCATTCCGCGGCCAAGAAGCTCGACTTTAAGCTGGTTCTGCTTAAGATACTCATTGTTCACGGAAGTGATTTCAATTTCTCCGCGCGCAGAAGGCTTTACGTTCTCTGCGATATTCACAACAGAATTATCATAAAAGTAAAGTCCGGGAACCGCATAATTTGACTTCGGCGCAGACGGCTTTTCTTCTATTCCAAGGACTTTTCCGGCGCTGTCAAATTCAACGACGCCATAGGCTGTCGGATCTTTTACATAATAACCAAAAATAACCGCGCCTTTGTCGTTTTTAATTTTGTCCGCCGCATTTTTAAGCGTTTTTGTAAAACTTTGTCCATAAAAAATATTGTCGCCCAAAACCAGCGCAACATCATCGTCGCCGATAAAATCTTTTCCGACAATAAAAGCGTCCGCAAGACCGCGCGGTTTTTCCTGAACTGCATATTCAAAGCGCATTCCAAGCCACGAACCGTCTCCAAAAAGCTCCTCGAACAGCTTTATGTCACGCGGAGTCGAGATAATCAGAACTTCGCGGATGCCTGCAAGCATAAGCACGCTCAAAGGATAATAAATCATGGGCTTGTCGTAAAGCGGTAGAATCTGCTTTGAAACCGCCTTAGTAATCGGGTAAAGCCTTGTTCCACTTCCGCCTGCAAGAATTATTCCTTTCATAAAATCTCCTATATATATTTATATTGAACTTAAAATCAGTTCCATGTTTCCGTTAAAATTGACCGCGCCAAAATTGCCTGGCAAAATAAAGTGGCTTTCTTTTTTAACAGGAATACCGTTTACATCGCCGCTTCCGGAAATCACAGAGCATAGCAAAAACGGCATTGTCTGTTCAAAAGAAACTTTTCCGCTGATTTTTGCATGCCACACTGTGAATAAACCGCACGAAACCAGCTGCTCAAAAGACGAGTGAAGTTTTTTTCTTTCATCAAGAGGCACTTTTTTCTGGATAAAAGGCGCTTTTATCACGTCGATGCTCTGCTTTACGTGCAACGGGCGTTTTTTTCCGTCCTGAAGCCTGTCGTAATCGTAAACGCGGTAAGTAATATCGCTGGACTGCTGGGTTTCAAGGATTACAGTTCCGCCTTTTATGGCATGAACAGTTCCCGGCTCAATAAAGAAAAAATCACCTTTGCGAACAGGAATTTCGCGGATAAATTCGCTCCATTTCTGGTTTTCAATCATTGATTTTACTTCAGTGGAATCTTTTGCATTGTGTCCGATTACAATTTTTGTTCCCGGCTTGCAGTCCATTATGTACCAGCATTCCGTTTTTCCAAGAGAACCGTTCTCATTCTTCGCGGCATATTCATCATCCGGATGAACCTGAATGCTCAGGTCTTTTTTTGCGTCAATGATTTTTGTAAGAAGAGGAAACCTGTCGCCCTTTGTATTTCCAAAAAGTTCCGGGTGAGATTTCCACAAGTCGCTTAAGCGAAGCCCCTTGTATTCCTTGTTCAATATAAAATCGTCGCCGTTCGGATGCGCGCTTATTCCCCACTGCTCCGAACCCCAGATAAGATTCTTTACCTCTGGATTTAAGAAAATAGGATTCATATTATTTTGCCCGCTTTTTAAGTTCTTCCGCGATAATTTTTACATCCTGAACCTTGTCTTTTTTTGAGACAAGGATTCCGTTTTCAGAAGTTACTATGACAATGTCTTCCAGCCCGATTGCCCCGACAAAAATATCTTTTGAATTTATGTAGCAATTTTTGCTGTTCAGATTAATCACATCGCCATTTATAACATTTCCATCAGAATCTTTTTCTTTTATTTCCCACAAAGCCGACCAGGAGCCGACATCGTTCCAGCCCGCGTCAAGCTTTACAACACGGCCATGCTTTGTTTTTTCCATGACAGCGTAGTCTATAGAGTCGCCTTTTATAGCCTCAAAATCAGCTCTGTTCAGACGGATAAAATCCTTGTCTACCGCGGCATTTTCGCATGATTTTACAGCAAGCCCATACATTTCCGGCTCGAAGGATTTTAATTCTTCAAGAAATCTTGCGGCCTTGAACACAAACATTCCGCTGTTCCAGCTGTAATTTCCGTCCGCAAGGTATTCCTTCGCTTTTTCAAGGTTCGGTTTTTCAACAAAGCGTTCAAGCTCAAATGAGCCATTTTCTTCTTTTCCTGTTTTTATATATCCGTATCCTGTATTCGGTTCTGTGGGAACAATTCCAAAAGTAACAAGGAATCCACGTTCCGCCTCCTGTACGGCTTTTTTTACAGCGGCCTGAAAAGCAGACTTGTTTTTTATCACATGGTCGCTTGGAAGAATAATAACAACCGCATCCTTGTCGTTTTTCATAACCTGACAGCATGCGGCGGCAATCGCAGGAGCGGTATTTCTGGCAATCGGCTCAAGCATAATCTCAGGCTCTTTCATTCCAATCTGATTCAGCTGCTCCGCCACGACAAAACGGTGCGCCTCATTGCAGACAACAACAGGCTCAGAATGTTCAATTCCTTCAAGCCTAAGCAAAGTTTCCTGAATCATAGTTTTTTCGCTTACAAGAGGCAAAAACTGCTTTGGATGACTTCCGCTCGACAACGGCCAAAGCCTTGTTCCGGCGCCACCAGAAAGAATCACAGGATAAAAAGACATACGAACTCCAAAAAAAATCAAAACTGTTTTTTATTTATTCTATATTAACACAGAATGAATAAGTTTTCCATCGAATTTGAAAATTGTCTGGAAAATCGAATTTGTAAATTGACTGAAAAATCAATACCCATTCATATTGCCTTGTTTCAATTCAATCTGATGACAAATCGTTTTATAATCTATATAATCATGAATACTATGAAAAAACCATCAGCATTTACAGTTTTTGCGGCGGCACTTTTATTTTTTTCAATCGGCGCGGCATATTCACAGGAAGCACTAAAATCAACGGAAGAAGAATATTTTGACTTTTTGAGCCTTTTGGGACTCACCGAGCGCCCTGCCCTGAATTACAGAACATTAAGCGACTCAGTATGGGCAATAAAAGAAACTGACACCGGGAACACAACTGCTGAAGACTCAGACACAGAAGCAAACTCCGAGCCCAAGGCGGAAACAATAAACAGACCTGAAAAAACTCCGCATCCGTGGCAGAACAACAACCTTGGCACAAAAAAGACACTCTGGAAATCAAGCGCAGAAAACACAAACTGGTTCACAAACGGCCTGAAACGCTCAGTGGCTCTAAAAATCTACGGCCCGGAATGGTTCAACTCATACAACACAGCAGCTCCGTACGGTCAGAACGACGGCGCGCTCTGGCAAGGAAAAGGCTACAACACAAGCCTGACCGCCGGGGTACGGCTAGAAGCCTACGGATTTGAAGTCACGGTAAAACCTCAGGTGGCGTTCAGTCAGAATTTGGGGTTTGAGATTATGCCTGGAGTCTATGGCAGTGAATACTCATATTTTTGGGCAGGAAACATTGATTTGGTACAACGCTATGGAGATAGTTCTTTCTGGACTTTTGACTGGGGCGATACAGAACTACGATGGTCTTGGAATACATTTACAATAGGATTTGGATTTCAATCACCGTGGCTTGGTCCCGCATGGCTAAATCCAATGCTTGGAAGCAATAATTCCGGAACATATCCAAAATTTGACATAGGTTTACGCCGCACAAAAATAACTTTACCATGGCTTGGATGGTACATCGGAGACATCGAAGGTCGCATATGGTGCGGAAAACTTTCTGAATCAGATTATTTTGACAATGACAGTTCAAATGATTATAGACAATTAACCGGTTTTAGTATCGCCTACTCCCCTGCATTTTTACCAGAATTAACTTTTTCAATAAATAAAATCAGTATAGCAAGATGGGATGAAAAATCTATAAAATATTTAAATCCTTTTTATGACACAAATGCTGTAGAAGATCAAAAATGTTCATTTGCAGTAGACCTTCTCTTTCCAGCAGTAGGATTTGAATTTTATGGAGAACTTGGTTTAGACGACTACAATTCAAGAGGTTTTGCAAATCCATTTCATACTGCAATTTATACAATCGGGGCAAAAAAGGAAATCTCATTTTTCCAGAAATTCTCTTATTTTAAAAAATTTAATATAAGACCCGAAATTATATTTGAATGGAATAATTTTGAAATGTCACAAGACTTTCAGCTTCAGTGGCATTATATGGGGTATTATTCACATGAGTTAATAAAACAGGGGTACACACAGAATGGACAAATTATTGGAGCAGGCAGCGGATATTTTGGAAACAGCCAATATTTAGCATTGCGAACATATTTTTCAAAAGGAGATATTACATTTTTTATTCATTTCAATAAACCCGATACAAATTACTTAAATAATAAAGGAATTGATACAAAAGAAGATGATTGGCAAAAAGAAGGAAAAAAACAACATGATCAATGGGGATATTATAAAGCGATAAGAACATTTGGTTGCACAGCAAATTTCTTCGCCACAAAATTTCTTCTGATAAGCACAAATATTAACGGCTCATGGATTATAAATTCCGCATATAAGCAACAGGATAAAGGCTTTGGAAATTACTATTTCTCGCTTAGCTTGAAATATAATTTTTAAATTATTTGATATATTGTTTTGTGTTATAATTTTCCATTGCTCGATTATTTCTTTGTAGTTTCTTCCGAGCCTGTCAATTGAAGTGATAAACAAGACTGAATTTTCATCAAGCTCACTAATCAGTTTTTTATAATTACTTCTATTAAAATCCTTGCCTGACTGTTTATCTAAAAATAAACAAGAATCTTTTATTCCGGCTTTTTTCAAGGAAATTCTCTGTCTGTCTTCATTTTGTTCTCTTGTGGAAACTCGCATATAACCAAAATATTTTGTTTTCATTTTTATATTATCTTTTTTGAATTTATTTCTTACAAAAACTTTTTTTTATGCTACATTATGATAAAACTAGAACAGGAAGTTACAATGAGAATCTATCATGGCAGTTACTGTGCGATCAGAAAGCCTTTGATTATTAACTCTTCCAAAAATAAAGATTTTGCAGACGGATTTTATTGCACTGTAATAAAAGAGCAGGCTGAACGCTGGGCAAAAAGATACGATACAAGAGTCGTTTCTTCTTATCACTTCTTAATTGATGAAAAATTAAAAATTCTTGAATTTAAGGAAATGAATGACCAATGGCTTGATTTTATTGCATCATGCAGAAGCGGAAAAAAACACAGCTATGACATTGTAATCGGTCCTATGGCTGACGACCAGATATATAACTATGTCTTTGACTTTCTGGAAGGAAATATCTCAAGGGAACAGTTTTGGGCATTGGCAAAATTTAAATATCCGACAAACCAAATTTGCTTTTGTTCAGAAAACTCCCTGTCATGCATAAAATTTATTGAAAGCTATGAGGTGAAATAATGGAGTATAGGAAATCAAAAATAGAAAACTCTCTGTTTTATCTATGTAGCTTGATTGAGTGTATAAGCAGAATTTCAAAGAATGAGAAAAATATTGTAATAAAATCTCTTGGAACGGAAAACTTGAAGAAAATTTATGAACTGGCAGATGTTTACCATTGCGAAGACATAAAAGATGTGGCTATGGAATTTATAAAAAAACTAGGCATAAAAACAGGAAACTATGATACAGAAAAAGATGTCCATTTTGAAATTCCGTCTTTTTTTGATATTGGCAAAGTCTACAAACGGCTGATTCTAGTTCTTATGAAAAAAGAAAATCTTGACCTATTTGCTGCGATTGTCAGAATTTTCACTTCAAAAATATGTAAAAAAATCGAGGACTTCAATTCCAGTCTATACTACGACACTCCAGAGAACATTTACCTTTTTTATAAGTCTTTGTGAAAAGATAAGCAAAAGGCATTAAATGAATATACAAAAGCAATGAATTTATTTCCGGTGCAACATTGGAAAGATGTTGCTAAACAAAACATAAATAGACTTAATGATAATAAAACCGCAGAAGAATATTTTGATATAAATGATTTTAAGGAATTACTTTGGTACACATATCAGAAAGTCTATGAATATGTTTATCTTGATGATTTTGTTAGGCATGTTTGTTTGTCTGCCATTTCAAGAGCAGATTCTGAATGGCCTCTTTCATTAGTAGATTTTAGGTCTGTTTTGGAATTACAAATAAAAGAAACTTTTAAAGATCTTGTGCAAAAATATATTGATAAAAAAAATTACTCATTAGCTAATATAGTAAGAGAATTACAGGAAATGCCGCAACACATCAATTAAAAACTTTTGATTATGATGATAATAATTATTGCCGGGATGACTTTAATGAAGATGATTCAGAAAACCTTAATTATTTACTGAAGATTTTAAAGTTCTTTAATACGTATAATAAAGAACACAATATCCAATTTCCCAAATAGACAATTAGCACCAAGCTGCTGGTAAGTTTCCTGTCAAATTAAACTCATAAACGAAATTCATGAACAGACTTTCAATGGCATTCGTGGTGTAGATGATTTTTCTGACACCTTTCAGGAAGGCGGCCGTTATTGCCTCTTTGATTCCTGTAAGACCGTCAGCACAAATAATCATAATATCCTGAACTCCGCGATTCTTAAGCTCATTCAAATTACAACGACCAAAGGCCTGTCTTTTTATCATATTTAAGATTTGTTTTCTTTTTTATCTCCTGAATATCTCGAGATACTGTTCGTTCATTAATATTAAAAGTATTCGCGATTTCTTGTAAAGTAACTTTCTTGTTTTGAGAAATCATATCTAATATCTTGTCTTCCCGTTCAGTAAGTTCTGTATCATTTTTTAGCTTTTTTGCGCCTTCTTTTGTAAGTGGAATCGTAATCTTAAAAACATCATCTTCATATAAAACAGGTTTTCCACCATCAGAATAAATTGGAGTATAGTGATACAAATTCTTAACACCAGAACCTATAGATTCAGAACGGCCAAGAATAGTAAAGAAGTTTGCGATTAACGGATTTTTAGGGAAAGGTGAGAACTCATCTTCCAGAATATTTCCGTGACGGCGTGCACGGCACCAGTTTTCAGTTTTCAAAAAATCCTTTTCTATTGTCAGTTTAGCAGGGTAAGCACTTGAATAATCTCTATGTATCAAAATATTTGAAACAACCTCTCGTGCTATTATGTCACGAACAGATACATTGTTATTATTTACCAAAAAGAATTTATCTGATGTATGAACCTGAATAAACTTCATAAGCATATCATAACTTTCAATTAAATTAGACTGCACACGGAGTCGGTCATCATAACGCTCTGTATTTTCAACACGATAAATTGCATCTGTAATATATCCTGGTACACAAGAACGTATGGTTGCTTCTTTTCCGAAAAGCATAACTGCGGCAAGATTATATCCCTTGTTTCCAGTTACAAAATCTTTCTCATAAAGTCCTGCACTAATAAAAAGATCTTTATCAGACATCTTTAGCCATTCATGTTCTGCATTTTTATTTTGTATAAGCTGACGAACTACAGGCATGAGTTCAAGATTTAAATCTGTTTCCTCTACATATGGAAATATTTTATGTTCATTAAATGTGCCGATTTTTCGCGCATACAGGTTTTCAACCTGAATAGAGGAATCTGTAATATCATAATCACCATCTTCGTTTCTATCATAAATTCGCCCTTTGCATTTTACAACAGTGGACGAAGAAGGAACAAAACATGCAAGAACAACGTTTCCATCAATTTCAAATTCTTCCAGCGGAATATAAAGCGTTGGTGACATTTTGTTTGGATTATTGAGCTGATTTATAAAATTGTTTTTCATTGATTGAACGGCTTTTCTATTCATTCCAATAGGGACACCGTCATTATCGACACCAAGAATGATATATCCACCATAACGATTTGAGAAAGATGAAACAGTTTCATAAACATTATCAGGAATTTCATTTTTGCTTTCTTTATATTCAACTGTTATTTTCTCATGATTTGCCAGGAGATTTTCTATCTTTTCTTGTGTCATGTTTAACCTCTAAAATGCATTATATGTTATAAAATTAAAAATGTCATCTCCTTGTCATCTCCTTGTCATCTCCTGTGTCGTCTCCTGTCGTTTGCTGTCGTTTGCTGTCGTATAAGCAAGCCCTTTTTCCAGACATTTTGAGTGAAAATAATGAATTTTCTGCAGTCATCTTTTTGGCGATGATTGCAGAAGGAAAACTTCCTTCCCTATATACTTCGTCGGGGGGGGGGCTTGTAGTCCAACCCCTGATGAATTCTTTCATTGTTGAAGAACTTTACAAAGTCTCCATGCAGTTTTCTGAGTTCCTCTTCAGACCTGTAATCCCGAAGAAAAATCCATTCGTATTTCAATGTACGCCATCCATTCTGAAAGCGTGCCTGGTGCTATATTATATTTTACTGCAACCTCAGCTTCTTTTGCTCTCTTTTTAAGAGCTTTCCTCGCAACTTCGATTTTGAACTTGTCTGAAAAATCTTTTCTCTTTCTTCCCATGAATTTGTCCTGCCTTGACCTTAGCACAAATTTCGTTATTTTTTCACCTCCGTGTCTAAATCTGAGGCTTATTATAACCAATGGGAATGCCATAAAGCGATAAGAACTTATGGAATAAACGTACAGTATTTTGTAACTCAGTCATTTTTTATAGGCGCAGAATTCAATACTTCATGGATTATAAATCCTGAATACAAAAAAGAAAAAGAAAGTGGTTACAGAAATAACTATGGGTCTTTAAGAATAAAGTATAACTTTTAGTTTCTAAATTAAATCAAACTTTTCAAAAAAGTCCATAAAAATTTGCGAGTTATCTTTTTGAGAATTTGGAAGCAGAGAGAAATAGTCATCAATACTTATCTTTGAACGCTCAGTCTCAGATAAAAGTTCTAAATTTTTTATATCATACATTTTTCCTCCAATTGCTTCATGTAATTTATCAACACTTTCATTAAAGGAAAAATATTTGCTTGTGCTTTTTAAAAGATATATCTGTTTTTTAGCAAGAAATGCTGTCGCTAATACTGTTGAAAAATGACCTATAACACCTGTTGCATTCATAATTAATTCAATAGTTTTTCCAGAATAACATTCATAATTTTTCCAAAATCCTAATTCATATTGAACACGCGGATGTTGAGCTATAATGATTTTTATATCATTGTTTTTTGCTGATAGATACTTCAGAGCTGCTAAAATTTCTTCCTGATATATTTTTGTAAAAGCCGACAAACCTTTATTATCTGGATGTATTGTAAGAGCCTGATCTATAAAAACAAAATATTTATCTGCCATTGTTAGACTTTTTGTGTCTTTTTCACTTCTAATAAGTTCATCATATGGAAGAGAATGGCAAGGCAATATTGTTTTATAAGAAATAAAAGAAGGAAGATTTTTTATATTTTTTTTACCACATGAAAAAATGTAATTATAAAAAGAATTCTGTGATGATGTTTTTATATAAATCCAATATACAATTCTCATTAACAAAACTCTTTTATTTAATTTTATAAGTCTATTTACAAGCCAATTTTTGTTTTTTACAGGATGAAAATTTGCTATAAAAGGTAATTGCCAATTATTTATAAGCGCTGTTTTACAATTATATCTTTTAAGAAGTTTGTTAAATTCGAATATACGAGGATTATTGTACGATTGAAATACGAACAAATCGGTTTCTTTTATATTTAATTTTAGAAAATCTCGTATTGATTTTATATTTACAAATGTTTTTGAAGTATTTGAATAATCAAAATCAGAACAAATTTCTTTTTTTAGCAGAAAATTTTCAATTTTTGAAAACCAATGAAAATATGTAATGTCTAAAAAACAAAAATTACATATTTTATTACTAAAATAATTAGGATTCCCTTCTAACCAATTGTTCCAGTCACTTTTTGCCAGAGGCTTATGTAGTACCCAATAAATCATATGTTATTCTATTCTCGCATATAGATAATTTCTTTTATATCTATTCTGTTATCATTTGTCAATGAAAAACAAATTCCTTGCAAATTCCTGAACATTCTTAAAATCATCAGGCTTTCCTATATCAATCCAATAACCTGTAATGGGAAAACGAATGACTTTTTTATTATTTTTTATGAGTTTATCCATGAAATCTGTAGCATCAAAGAATTCATTATCGGGAATTAAATCTAGCAAACTTCGTTTTATAAGATAAATTCCAGCATTTATATAATAGTGATAACCCGGCTTTTCTGTTATTCCTTTTATCTCTCGTGTATTTTCTAATTTAAAAATACCATAAGGAATATTTACATTATACGGAACACTTGCCACACTCATATCTGCACCATGCTTTAGAAAATGTAGATAAAATGCTTCTATATTGATATTCGTAAAAAGATCTGAATTCATTAGAAGAATAGTATCGTTATACCATTCCTTCACAAACTTGATTGATCCGATTGTACCTAAAAAATTTGGTTCACGTAATGTTTTTACCTTCACATTCGCTACTGGCTTCTTAAAATGATCTTCAATCTGCTCCCCTAAATAGTTCACAGTAACATTTATGTTATCTATTCCATAATTCAAAAGATTATCAATATTGTAATCAATAATAGGCTTTCCAGCAACCTTTAAAAGTGGTTTTGGAGTTTCGTTGGTTAGAGGTCGTAAACGTTCTCCTTTACCGCCAGCCATAAGAACTGCATCTACAGGAATATATGATTTTCCATTAGAAAAATCACGAATAGTAAAAAGAGTTCCATCTTCATTCAGCTCTGGTACATATTTAAATCCAAGTTCCCGGATTCTCTTAATTGTATTAACATCATAAGAATCTTTTATCAAATAAGTAAACTTTGGATTCATAATTTCAGTTACACAATCTGTAAGCTTCTTACCTTTGATAAGACCTCTTCGACAGTCTCCGTCAGAAACCGATCCTAATACTTTCCCATTGTCATCAACAACAAAAACAATGCGCGTTGCATTAGAAGATAGATTATCAATTTTTTTTAGAGTATCAAGTATTGTTGTATTTTGGCTTAAAGAAAAATCCATGCTACACCTCTATTGCTTCATTTATTTCGTAAGCTTTTTGAGCATTTTTTCCAATAAGTAAATCCCAATATTTCGCAGGAAAACCAACATCATTTCGTTTTACACAAACATTATCAGAAGAGAAAACATCTCCAACATTTATTGATTTACTTGCAATACATCGTTTTGTTACAACCTTTGAAATTTCTATTTCACTTTTTTGGGGTGTTTTTTCTCCTGTACCTAATGCAACTTCTATATTTCGAATAGCCTCAACCATATTCTTAAATTCATCAGGTTCTGTACTTGCAAGATGGTCAGGACCTTCCATATTTTTGTCAAGGGTAAAATGTTTTTCTATTACTTTGGCTCCTAAAGCCACTGCAGCTATAGGAACTTCAATACCTTTTGTATGATCTGAATAACCAATTGGTATCTTAAAAGCATTACTTAAAGTAAGCATTGCTTTTAAATTAACCTCTTCCATAGGACAAGGATAATTTGTTGTACAATGAAGAAGAGTAATATCTGTAGCACCTGATTCTTTCAGAGTTCTCAAAGCTATATCAATATCTGAAATATTAGACATTCCAGAACTTATAATAATTGGAAGTTTTGAGGCTCCCATTTTTCGCAAGAATGGAATATTTGTAACTTCACCGGAAGAAATTTTCACAAAAGGAATTCCAAGTTTTACGAGAAAATCAAAACTTTCCTCTTCGTCAGCAGTTGAGGCAAATTGAATTCCAATTTTATCACAATATTCTTTTATCTTTGTAAAATCATCATAAGAAAGTTCAAGTTTTTTTAACATATCAAACTGGCTTTCTTTTTTGCCTGTATTTTCCGCTTGGTATTCTGCCTGAGCTACAGTCCGTGTAATAATCTTTTCGGTTTTCCAGGTCTGGAATTTTACAACGTCAGCACCAACTTCTTTTGCTGTCTTGCATAACTCCAAAGCTAAATCTAGTCTTCCATTATGGTTAACACCTGCTTCTGCAATAATAAGTGTATGTTTAAAATCCATTATCTTCGTCCTGTTGATATATTATAATAGTAATCAATTTAGCTCAATGATATTGATACAGACTAAAAAGGCTAATATCTATATTTCAATAAATGATTTTTATATTTCTCTCCTTTCTTTGGATTATATTTTTCCCAGTCAGAACAGACTTTCTCATAGATCTGTTTATTAAAAATTATTTTTCCTATAGAAAACTGTTTTATATTCGGACTAAATGAATGTTTAAACTTAAACAAACTGTTTTCGTCATCTCCATTAGTTCCGCCCCCAAGATGAAATTCTTTCACACCTTCTTTTTTCATCTCACAAGCAACTTTCCATAAAAGAAGATTATTTCCTCCAAGAGAAGAGTATTCACGATTGCTGCCAGCAAGATGGTAATGTCCATACCAATTTTCATACATAAACAGGGCGGCACTTATAATTTCATTATTTTTTTTTATACACCCCAAGAATCCTTTACCTTTAAAAATCTCAATAAATTGCCTGTAATATTCATCATCAAAAAAATAAAAATCATCTGCTCCGAGACGATTCATAGTGGAATTGTAAAGTTTTTTAAATTCTTCAATATACTTAAATTCATTATCTCTTTCAAAAAATAACCCGTTCTTCTCAGCTTTGCGAATCATATTGCGATTTTTTGAAGAAATTTGATTCATCCAAATTTCTTCTTCAGAAACAGATGTATCAATTACAATCGTTTTTCTGTCATCTATAACCTTAAATATATTTCTGCAAAATTCTGCATTATTCAAAAGAGGATGAAATCTAACAAATCCAGCCAGATAGTTCTGAGAAGAAAAATAACTAATTATTTCTCGTAGAGCCTTTTCATTCCATTCTTTATCTGTACTATTTGTAATCGGTCCGCCATAACCGTAAGGTGTTTCAAAATCAAAATATTCTTTGTATGTACTTTGCAAAAAAGGAAAAAGCATTATTTTTCCCTCTTCTATACAAACAATACAAAGCGAATTTTCATTTTTGTTTGCCGCAAGTTTTATATAATTCTCAGAAAAATATATATCTTTCTGATTTTCTGAAAAAAACTCAAGTTTATCATTCCAATTTTTTACAATTTCTGTGAGCATTTTCCCTGCCATCTATAATTAAAAAGGTTATTTTATTACACTCTCTCAGCTTGACCGTTCAATATTTATTGATTTTGCTAGTACGCATAGATTTTTGAATTATTTTAAATGTCTTTGCAACAACAATACCAACTCTAATTATTATGTAATACTGAAGAGAATTCATTTTGTAACATATCTTAAAACTTCTATCTGTTTTTCCATATCTTTAATAGAATATCGTTGGTCACAAATCAAAGATAATTCTATATCATAAATTCTATTTTTTCTAGTACCACTCAATTTTCCAGATTCGTATGGCCAATGTATTGGTGTAAAAATATTATTTTTAAACATTTTATTTCTAATTTCTGCTCTATTGTCTATAAAGACCGGAACAAAAAATGGGACTGCTTCAGAATTATAAATATGCCTTATTCCAAGTTTAACTAATTCAGAGTGAAGAAAAGCTGCATTGTCTTTTCTTCTTTGTTTAACTTCTTCATAATTAATTAGAGGTATCAAAGACTTGCTTATTTCCGAACAATCGCATAAATAATCACTATCTAGTATCTGTTCTCCTTTTTCTATCAAGTTTAGGCAGATCTTATCATCAACCCATTTAGAAAAGTTTTTAAGAATATTACCAGCAAATTTATATTGAGCAAAACTATTACTGTTCAATGGAATATCAATATTTTTAATTTTACAGAAAACTTCGGCACCGTCTGGTACTGCGAACCATTTTCTATAACTGTTAAATCTGTAATCACAAAAGGATAAATCATTAGAAGAATAAAAATTCTGTACATCATCAACAATCACACAAATGTTTTGTTTTTTTTCTTTTATCTTTTTTGCAATAACGTCAACATTTATTATCCCAAAATACGAAATAAGTAATATAGCAGAATGTTGTTCAATTAAATTTAACAGTTCCACTTCATCAGGCAGAAAATTTTCTTTTATATGATAAAAATGATAAGGAATATGATTGTCTATACAAACCTTGGTTACTGATGAACATAAATAGTCTGGAAGTAGAACTCCTTTTAGAATCTGCATAGTATTATTTTTATTAAAAAAACTTTTTAAGATAGCTGCAAAAGCTCCACGCCCAGAAGCAAAAAGATTTAACTGTTGTTTCTGTAAACAAGTAAGCCCAGAAATATTAATTTTAAATTCGCCACCTATCACATTTGTCATAAACTACTCCTATGATTAGTGTCAATTACAACACTAAGTTTTTGGGCTCTCCAGCCCTCTAATTAACTATATTCAAGAGCATCTTCTGCTAATTTTGAAATCCTTATTTCAGGAGTAATAAACTTCTGTGGTTTATACTCCTGATCCGTTTTCAAAATCAAATAAAGAAGTTCACCCAATTTTCTGGCAATCGTTACTATGGATTTTCCTTTTCCAATGCAACGGGTTTCAGCCATATATTTATATTTATCCTTAAAGCTCCGCCGTTCTTAGACTTTACGGTCGCCCATGCAGCCTGAACCAGCAAAGACCTTAAAAGAGGATTCCCCTGTTTAGTTGTATGACCAGACCTGCATATCGTACAGGAGTTATCAACTTTAGGTACAAATCCAATAAAATTGCTTACCTGATGTGCATTGTCAAACCGATTTACATCACCAACATAAGCTACATAAGCCAATGCTGTAATCGGACCAATTCCCGGTACAGTCATTACCTTCTGTATTTTTCCATCGTTTTCAACTTCAGCATTTATTTTCTGCAGAAGCCGTTCAATTTGTTTTTCAAGAAGATTCAGTCTTTCTACAAGTCTTTCAGCTTCTTCTTTTTCATATCCTTTAAGCAGCGGAAGAATATTTGCCCTGTTCTTTTCACTGCGCATATCTTTTCGTACAAACTGTGTGTATCCATTGTGTTCGAAGATTGCATGCAGTTTGTTTATCTCTTTAGTTCTCTGACATTTAAGCGAACGGTATTCACTTAAAAGTTTTCTTCTTTCCCATTCTTCATCACTTGGAGGTGCGACTATCGGCAGTTCATCCTCATCGTGAGTTTTAAGAAGCTTTGCAAGTTTCAATGAATCTTCTTTATCTGTTTTTCTTGTGCTCATATAAATGACTGCAAGTTTTCCTGCATTCATAATACAAACTTTACAGCCGACAGATTTTCTGATTGCCCGTTCAATTCTGAATGCCAGATTGCAGGCTTCTATTGCCACTGCATCATCACCATTCAGTTTTTCGCACAATCTGTCGATTCCGGCAAAATCAGTTTTACCACCGGTCCGGCTAATTTTGCCCTTCCGGTCTACTATACACATCTCATATGTGCGTTTACCCAAATCGATTCCTACAAATCTTCCTGCCACTTCCACTTTTGTCCTCCATAATATAAAATGAGGACTGGAGAGCTATACGAGTGCGTTGAATCACCGTTCTCCTATTCGCGGTCTTGGGGATATACCCCAAGCCGCATTTTGTTATACGATGGCTGGCTTAGACACAGACTCCTTAACGAGCTCTTCCGCTCCCTAAAAAATTCTGCCTTCCACCGGCTCTCCAGATCCGTCAATCTAGAGTACTACGCTTTTCTCGTTTTTTCTAACCTGTCTAATCGTAACGAGTTCTTAAAAATATAATTCTTTAAAATCTGGAGTATTTTTTCAGAAGCATGTCCATCTCCCCAGTAATTACAGTCAGTGTTATCAAATTCTTTTTTTAAGCTTAACTTTACGGCTTTTGCAATTTCGACAGATTCATTTTTACTCTGAATTATATTATTGCACTGATAGCGTCCTTCCTGCCTTTCTCCAATATTAACTACAGGAACACCAAGCGAAGGTGCTTCCACTATTCCGCTACTCGAATTCCCAATAACAAGTATTACTTGTTTCATAAAACTAAGATATCTTAATTGACCAAGAGAAGGCACAACCTTAAAATGATTAGGATTGTTTTTTGCTTGTTTTTCAAGTTTTTCGTTTATTTTATTTCCTCCAAAATCAGCATTAGCATAGGTCATTACAACCTGTAGTTCATCATAAACTGATAAAGCATCAAAACATCTTTGAACTGCAGCAAGGTTGTATTCAAGACTTTTACGTGTCTCAGAATGATAAGTCATAAGACACCATTTTTTATTTACATCAAGTCCAATAGTTTCTGCAAGTTCGTGACGAGTCATAAGTTCCAAACGATTAAAGGCATCAAGTCCAGGCTCGCCAACAGCCCAGATATTTTTTTTGCTTCCTCGCATTCGTTCAATGTTTTTTGCAGAATTTATCGGCCCAGGAAAGTGATAATCCGCAAGCATTGTAACAGAATTTCGCACTCCATCATCAATAGCGCCTTTTGTCACATCACCACCAGAAATATGAGCGATAGGAATTCTCATTACAAAAGCTGTAGTACAAATCGGAAGAAGTTCATAACGATCACCTAAAACAAAAAGCAAATCTGGTTTTAATTTGGCAAAAACAGGTGCAAACTTTTCAGCCATCATTCCTATTGAAACAGCAATAGTTTCTGTAGAAGTTGTATCAAAATTTACATCTACAGTAGTATCAATCTTAAAACCATCTGCAATTATTGCATCAATAGTGTGCCCCTGCTCTTTTAATAAATGTCCGCCCGTAATAATTAATTGAAGTTGAAAATCAGGATCAGCACTAATATCATGCATAAGCCATTTGAGGAGTCCATATTCAGAACGAGCCGCAGTTACAAAACAAATCTTTTTCATAAAAAAAAATTAATCTAAATAGCATTTTTTCTGTCGTAAAACAAAAAAATGACAATTTTTTACTTTTAGTTACAAAGTATTATATCAGTAATAATAAAGAGGATAAAGAGCTTACCCAAAAACATAAATAAACGCTCTTGTTGTTACAATGATATTATAAAAAAAGAACTGAATAAAAAGATCTGATGAACAATATTCATAACTTGCATATTATTAGAAAATTTTTGTTACGTTAATATAAATTGACTATTTCAGTAATAGGAATTAGTATTTACTATAGGATTTTTTAATGATAAACATTGAGCAATTTATTTCGACATACGTTACGGAACGAGACTCTAGTCTTTTTGCAAAAGACATTCAAAATAATCACACAGCCCTTACAAATGCTATAAAAGACAAGACTTTGCTTGTAATTGGAGGTGCTGGAAGCATTGGCAGTTCTTTTATAAAAGCCTGTTTGCCTTTCCGACCAAAAACTCTTGTTGTAGTTGATGTAAATGAAAACGGACTTGCAGAACTTACTCGCGACCTTCGTAGTTCAAAAGACCTGTTTATCCCAGATGATTATATACCTTACCCTATCAACTATGCACACTATGTGTTTGAAAAAATGTTCCGTGCCCGCGGAGGATTTGATATCGTTGCAAACTTTTCAGCACATAAACATGTTCGCAGTGAGAAAGACATTTATTCAATAGAGGAGTTATTACAGAATAATGTTTTGAATGCAAAAAAACTACTTGATTTGCTTGCAGAGTTTCCTCCTCAGGCTTACTTCTGTGTTTCTACAGACAAGGCTGCTAATCCTGTAAATATTATGGGTGCAAGCAAGCGCATAATGGAAGATGTTATATTCTCTTATTCAGACAAGTTTCCTGTAAAGACAGCACGATTTGCAAATGTAGCCTTTTCAAATGGTTCATTGCCAGCTGGTTTTATAGAACGTATTTCTAAATTGCAACCAATAAGTGCACCAAATGATGTCAAACGCTATTTTGTAAGTCCTGTGGAAAGTGGGCAGATTTGTATGCTTGCTTGTATGCTTGGAAAAAATCGTGAGATTTATTTTCCTAAACTTGAAGAAAAGAAGATGAAGACATTCTCGTCAATAGCAACAGATTTTTTACATGAAAATGGCTATGAAGTTTTGGAATGTATTTCTGATCAAGATGCAATCGATAAAGCAGAAGATTTGAAAATGGGGGGGGGCAAAAAGTATCCAGTTCATTATTCTGGCTCAGATACTACTGGAGAAAAAGGATATGAAGAGTTTTTTACATATAATGAAAAGACAGATATGAAACAGTTTGAATCTCTTGGAGTTGTTACAAACCGTGTTGCTAGACCAGTAAACGAAATAAAAGACTTATTCAGCAACTTGGAAAATGCTTTTTCAAAACCTAATACGACAAAAGCAGAAGTTGTACAAATATTACAAAAGTTCTTACCTAATTTTGAGCATAAGGAAAAAGGCAAGAACTTAGATGAAAAAATGTAAAATACCTGCTTATTATTTTATAAAAATATAAATTGTTTTTATAAAATGATAGTTTTTATTTATACCGTAATAATAGGGAAGCTTATTTTTAATAAATAAGGGAAAAAAAATATGAAAGCACTTTATCTTATACCAGCACGTGGTGGTAGCAAAGGTATTCATCAAAAAAATATTAAGTTATTAAATGGAAAACCTTTAATACAATATTCCATTGAAATTGCGAGAAAATTTGCAAATGATTCAGATATTTGCTTATCTACTGATTCAGAAGAAATTAAAAATGTTGCCGAAGGACTTGGATTAAAGGTGCCTTTTTTGAGACCAGATTATCTTGCCACTGATACAGCAAGCTCGAGCGATGTTATTGTACATGCATTAAACTTTTATTCAGAGCATGGAAAAAACTATGATGTTGTTGTTCTTTTACAACCTACATCGCCTCTTAGAACAGTTCAGAATGTAAAGGACTGCCTTTCTCTGTACACACCAGAATATGACATGGTAACGACCGTAAAAAAATCTGCTGTTAGTGCAGTTTTATGCAAAGAAAATAAATATGGTTTTCTTGAAAACGTAATTGGACAGAATGACGTAAGACGACAAGATTCAGAAAAACTATATGAATATAATGGTGCAGTTTATGTAATAAATGCACAAGCTGTAAAGCAAAAAGGTCTTGGTGGGTTCTCAAAAATAAAAAAGTGTTTAATGACAGAAGAAAATTCTGTTGATATTGATACAATGTTAGATTGGTTATTGATAGAAACAATCCTAAAAAATAATACATTCTAGACATAAAAAAGGTTTATAGAAAAATGAAAAACAATGATGTAATAAACTTTATAAAATCGTTGTATCCAGAGTACAAAGAACATATTCCATTACATGCTCCTGTATTCTTTGGAAACGAAAAAAAATACTTAAATGACTGCATCGACACAACTTTTGTTTCAAGTGTCGGACAGTATGTTGACCGTTTGGAACAGACACTTGCCGAATACACTAAGGCTGCCCGTGCAGTTGTTTGCGTAAATGGCACAAACGCTCTGTATATAAGTCTTTTGCTTTCCGGTGTAGATGAAGGCGATGAAGTAATTACACAGCCTCTTACTTTTGTCGCAACAGCTAATGCTATCAGTTACAGAAATGCTATTCCAGTTTTCTGTGACGTTGACGAAGATACAATGGGGCTTTCTCCTTTTGCCGTTCGCAAATGGCTTCAAGAAAATGCTAAAATTAAGAACGGAATTTGCTATAATGAAACTACTGGTCGGAAAATCAGCGCAGTTGTGCCAATGCATACATTCGGTCATCCTGTTCATTTGGATGAGTTTGTAAAACTTTGTGAAGAATGGAAGCTTGCTCTTGTTGAGGATGCTGCTGAAAGCATTGGAAGTTTTTACAAAGGAAAGCACACAGGGCTTTTCGGTAAAGCAGCTGCTCTTAGTTTCAACGGCAATAAGACAATAACTACCGGCGGTGGAGGAATGTTACTTTTTACAGATAAGAAACTTGGTGAAAAAGCAAAGCATTTAACTACTCAGGCAAAAGTTCCTCATAGATGGGAATTTAAACATGATTCAATTGGTTATAACTATCGAATGCCAAATATAAATGCAGCTATTGGCTGTGCACAGATGGAAAATATTGAACGGATTTTAGAAAATAAACGCAAAACTGCAATGGCATATAAAGATTTTTTTATCGGCAGTGATATAAAATTCTTTGATGAACCAAAAGATTGTAAATCAAATTTTTGGCTTAATGCTGTAATTCTTCAAAATAAAAAAGCTCAATTAAAATTCCTTGAAGAAACAAACAATGCTGGCATTCAGACACGACCTATTTGGGAACTTATGAACAGACTTAAAATGTTTAAAACTTGTCAATATGGAGATTTGACAAATGCAGAAATGTTTGCGGATAGAGTTGTAAACATTCCTAGTGGTTATGCACAAACAAGATAATATAAGGAAAATTCTAAAATGCCTGTTATTACAATTATTGTTTCTTTTTATAATGTTGAAAGATTTATAAAGCACTGCATACAAAATATAAAAGAGCAAACCAATTCGGATTTTTTATGTATTCTTGTAGACGATGGTTCAACAGATAAAAGTGCAGAAATTGCTTTTAAGGAAATAGAGAATGATAAACATTTTTCAATAATTCAACATAAAACAAACAAAGGAGTGGGAGCTAGCAGAGTAACAGGAATAGAAAACGCAAATACAGAATATATAATATTTATGGATTCGGATGATGAATTGGTCAAAAATACTGTACAAAAAATACAGTATCAAATCCAAAATAAAAAATCAGATTTATTTATTTTTGATTATTTTGAAAAAAAAGATTCTATAGATAGACTAATTTCTGGAGATGCGCAAGATGTATCCACCCTTTTTAGTGATTCAGACAAAAGAATTTCGCATGTTTGGCATAAAGTTTTTAGAAAAGAAATTTTTCAAAGATTTGATTTAAATTTCTGTAAAACGCTTACTTTTGCAGAAGATTTGTTTTTATGTATAAATTCTTTTTTACATTCAAGAAACACCATATTTGTAAATGATGCATATTATCATTACGTTTTTAACCGTTCATCACTCGTTCATAGCAGAACAGAAAAAAGTATATATGAAAATATTTTAGTTGTTCAAAATCTTCTGAACAATGATTTTAGCAAACATAGATCTATTAAATTATATCTGGAAAAAGAATTTTTTCATACATGCGGATTGTTAATATTTCCTAATAAAAATAATATCTTTCAGTTTTCAAAGCCTCATTTTACACAATGGAGACTGAAAAACAAAGAACAAACAATTTTTATTCCAAAAGATGTGTCTATTTTCGTAAGATTATACATTTTTCTTATAAAAAAGCGTCTTGACCATATTGCATATATATTTTGGAAAATATTAAAAATCAAGGAATGCTATAGATGAACATTGCTGCCATAATAATTCTATTTGAACCAGAAACGATAGGTATACAAAAAATTGTTTCAAATATAAAAAGCTATTGCGATTATTGTAATAAAATTTACATAATTGACAATTCTGAAAATTTGCATAAGCAAATTGCAGAAAATATTTATAATTGTGTTTATATAAGCAATAAAAATATAGGCGGTATTGCAAAAGCACAAAATATAGGTTGTCAGCAAGCCTTGAACGACGGATTCCAATGGGTCTTGACTATGGATCAAGACTCTTTTTTTGACAGGGAACAAATTCAAAATTATATTTCTCAAGCAGAAAAATATATAAAAAAAGATAAAAATATAGTTTTATTAGGTCCAAAAATAAAAAATTTAAATGAAACAATTTTTTGGACTAAACAAATCCGATTTAAAATATTAAGTCCGCTAAAAAGAAAAATTCTAGGAAAAAAATATACTCCAAAATTCATTCCAGATATTGAAGAAAAAGATCGGCTTATTTCTAGCGGAAATATATTAAATCTTTATGCATGGAAAGATGTCAATGGGTTTGATGAATTTCTTTTTATTGATCAAGTAGATTATGATTTGTGCCATAAAATAAAACGCAATGGAAAAAAAATAATTCAATTTAACAAAATATATCTAAATCATAGGAATGGAGAAAAGCAAAAATTTACGCTGCTAATAAAACATCAGGCCGCCTACACGCCTTTTCGGTTATACCATATCTTCAGAAATATTTTTATAGAGATATATCGATTTCCAGAATATAAAAACTTCTTAAAGAAAGAACTAAAAGAATACTATTGGGATAGTTTCGTAAATTCTCTTCATTGCTTTAGAAACATAAAAATTTACAAAAAAGCAAAAAAAGATTTTTTTGAATATATAAATTCTAACAAAGAGATAGGAAAATGACCACTCCCTTAGTTTCAATATTAATGCCAGCATACAATCATGAAAAGTATATCTCACAGGCAATAGAGTCCGTTCTTGCACAAAAAACAAATTATCCTTATGAACTTTTAATACATGACGATTGCTCAGCTGACAGCACACTAACTATCGCACAAGATTATGCAACAAAATATCCTGACAAAATTAAGCTTTTTACAGAAAAAGAGAATCAGGGATTGATGAAAAGCTATAAACGACTTATAGAGCAGTCAAAAGGAAAATACTTGGCAATTTTGGAAAGCGATGATTATTGGCTGGATAAAAACAAGCTGCAAATACAAATTGATTTTCTTGAAAATAATCCAGATTATGGAATTGTCGCAGGTGATATTATTACAATTGATGATGAGGGAAATGAAATAAAAAAGGGAGGATTTAACAGCGACAAAGCGTCAACAGATTTTTGGTATACAAAGCTTCTTGGACTTAGCGGTTTTGAAGGTGCTTGTGCTATCATATTCAGAAGAGACCTTTTCAATACATACTGCAACATAAATGATTATATAGATTTAGGGTTCAAAACTTTTGATCAGCCGACCTGGCTTAGTATTTCGTATCATTCAAAATGCAAGGTAATTTCAAAAATTCTAGCAGCATATAGACACACATCAACTTCATTGTCTAACAATACACTTTTTGAGAAACATATTGATTTCATATTAAATATTATAGGAATAGAAAAATACATAATAGAAAAATATGGTCTTAACGGAATAACGCAGGATGAATATAACAATAGAATTTCTTTTATTATAATGGGAAAGGCCTTAAAATTTCATAAGCTTAAGTTATTCTGTGAATATGCAAAAAAACTAAAACCCATTTCTATAAAGCAAAAATTCATGCACTTTTTTCCGCATTTGTATTACTGGCAGTTTATTATAAGACACTAAAATACACAAAGTTCTCTCTTTATCTTTAGGAATAAATAACTAAAAAAATCATCGGTTTATTTTTCCCCTTTTCTATGTTATTATTTTTCCATGCAAAATATCAGAAAACTGCCGATTGGCATCCAGAGCTTTGAAGACTTACGAAAAAACAATTACATTTACATAGACAAGACGGAATTTATATACACTCTTGTGCATTCAGGAAAGGTTTATTTTCTTAGCCGGCCGCGCCGCTTTGGAAAAAATCTTTTTCTTTCAACCTTAAAGGCATATTTTGAGGGCAAGAAGGAACTTTTTAAAGGACTGAAGATTGAGCAGCTCGAAAAGGACAATCCGGACGCGTGGAAAGCTTATCCAGTCATTTATCTGAATTTTGCGCAGGACAATTTTTCTTCCAAAGGAACACTTGAGGACTGCATAAACCTGCAGCTTAAAAAATATGAGGAAGAATACGGCATTACAGAAATTGAAAGCCGTTTTGCCGGACGCTTCATAAACATTGTGCAGACCGCGCGGAAAAAAACAGGTCTTCAGGCGGCGGTTCTTATAGACGAATACGACAAGCCTCTTCTTGACGCGCAGAGCAACGAAAGTCTTGTAAACGAGAACAGGGAGACACTGCGCGGGCTTTACGTAACATTAAAAGCATTGGACGAAGACCTGAAATTCGTGTTTTTGACAGGTGTTACAAAGTTCAGCAAGGTGAGCATATTCAGCGACCTGAACCAGCTGAACGACATATCAATCACAAGCCAGTATGCAACAGCCTGCGGAATCACAGAAAAAGAGATGCTTGAAAATCTCGGGCAAGAAGTCGAAGGCTTTGCGGCGCAGAACAAGCTTTCAAAAGAAGACTGCATAGCTCAGCTTGAAAAGATGTATGACGGCTATCATTTCTATGAAAACAGCGAGGGTGTCTACAATCCTTTCAGCCTTCTGAACGCGCTGAAAAAACAGGACTTCTCGTTTTACTGGTTTGCAACCGGAACACCGACTTTCCTTATAAAAAAGCTTCAGGAAAGCACGATGAACTACATGGATCTTTCAAACGGCGTGGAGGCAACCGCGCAGGAGCTTCAGGACTACAGGAGCGACAACCCTAACCCGGTTCCGCTTTTCTACCAGACCGGCTACCTTACAATCAAAGGCTACGACAGGGAATTCGGTGTTTATCTTTTAAAATACCCGAACAACGAGGTGAAGTACGCGTTCATAAACTCTCTTGCTCCGGCAATCCTGAACAACAACCGATCCACGGGGATTGATGTTGTCTCCTTTGCACGCGACATAAAAAAAGGCGACATAGAAAGCGTAATGGCAAGGTTCAAGTCTCTTTTTGCGACTCTTCCCTACACAACCGCAAGGAAGGAAAAACAGGACAGTGTCATAGAGCAGAATTTCCAGAATGTGTTCTACCTTGTGTTCACGCTGCTGGGCCAGTGGTCAACTGTCGAGGAGACATCCTCGTTCGGCAGGGCAGACTGCGTGCTTTTGAACGGAAACAATGTATTCATCTTTGAGTTCAAGCGGGATAAAACGGCAGACGAGGCATTGAATCAGATTGAAGAGGCAAAATACGCCGAGCCTTACAGGGCAAGTGGAAAACGGATTATAAGAATCGGCGCAAGTTTTTCCACAAAGGAAAGAAACCTTGTTGAATGGAAAATTGTGGAGGAGTAACTTCTTCTAAAATTTTCAGTTTTGCTTGACAAAAAAAAGAAGCAATAGAAATATGAAAAAAAATGGAGTAAAATAAAATAATATAAAAAAATGGTACAAAAATCTCTAAAAAAGAATGCGGTCTACAGTTTTATAAAAGCTCTTATGAACCTTGCTTTTCCGCTTATATCTTTTCCTTACGCCTCAAGAATTTTATTGCCGGCAGGAATTGGAAAAGTAAATTTTGCAAATTCTGTAATAGAATACTTCATACTTGCTGCAAGTCTTGGAATTTTTTCTTATGCCGCACGGGAGGCTGTCCGTGTTCGTGATGACAAGCATGCGCTGAACAAGATATTCCGCGAAATTCTTACTATAAATCTCATTTCAACTGTATTTTCTTACATTTTGCTTTTCATTTCACTTGTATTCGTCAGCAAATTTTCTGAATACAGGGTTCTTCTTATCGTGTGTTCCACAAAAATTCTGTTTACAACAATCGGAGTTGACTGGATTTTTAATGTGCATGAAGAATACAAATATGTAACGATACGCTCTGTCATCTTCCAGGTCATAAGTCTGGTGCTTCTTTTTGTTTTTGTACGCACTCCAGATGACTATGTCGCATATGCTTTTATGGGAGTGTTTTCAAGCGTAGGCTCAAATATATGCAATATTTTCTATGCACGAAAGTTTGTAAACTTTTTTGAAAAGACAGCAATAGAAATAAAACGGCACTTAAAACCGATATTCACATTTTTTGGAATGTCTGTCGCATCAAAAGTACACACTGCCTTGGATTCTGTGATGCTTGGCTTTATGCTGACTGACAGTGCTGTAGGTTATTATTCCGCCGCAAATAAAATCAAGGGACTTGTAGTAGGTCTTATTACAGCAATTCTTGCAACACTTCTTCCGCGCTCCTCTTATTATCTTGGACAAAACAAAAGTGACGAATACCAGAAAATTGTCTCAAAGGCTTTGAATTTTTCGCTATTCTTTTCGCTGCCGTCCGCAATCGGAATAATGCTTTTGGCAAGACCGCTCATACTTCTTTTCAGTGGAGAAGAATTTTTAGCCGCGCTTCCGGCAATGCTTATAATGTCGCCTGTGATAGTGTTTATAGCGGTGGCGTCTTTTGCAGATAATATGGTTCTTATTCCTCAAAGGATGGAAAAAGTTTCACTTCAGTCGCAGATTATCGGCTGCGTAATGAATGTTACCTTAAACAGTCTTCTGATTCCTATATGGGGAGTTTTTGGAGCATCGTTTTCAACATTTGTTGTAGAAGGAATCATAACCGTCTACAAAATTTTCTTCAGTTTTAAACATATAAAGCACAATGGGTTTCTGAATAATTTTATAAAAGTTTGCGTGTCCTGTATTTTTATGGCAGCCGCTGTTTTTGCAATACTTTATTTTATAAAAAATGTCTTTTTACAGATTCTGCTTGGAATTATTGCAGGTGCTGCAATTTACGCGGCTACAACTCTGGTTTTACGGACAGATACAGCCTTAATGCTGGCAGAAACAATAAAAAAAAGAATAATAAAGGTAAAAAAATGTTAAATCTAATTACTAAAACAAAAATCCTGCTAAAAGAAAATAAGCAGAAAGAATTCTTTGATACGTTAAAAGCATATATCAGATATATATTTCTTTCTGCATGGTTTAAAATTTCATTAAAAGAAACGAATCCAGAACTAAAAAAGGTAAACAAGAACTGGATTATTTACACATACCTAAAGACTAAGTATTCAAGTTTTCTAAAAAAATACAAAACAAAGGAAAATACCTCGCACGAATATTCGGATATAGTATGGTGGTGCTGGTTTCAGGGAGAGGAAAACGCTCCTGATATTGTAAAAGCCTGTCTTGAAAGCGTCCGCAGGAATATGCCAGATAAAAAAATAAATATAATCACCGAATCAAATATGTGGGATTATGTTTCAATGCCGGACTTTATAAAGGAAAAATATAAAAAAGGAATCATCTCGCGGACGCATTTTTCGGACTTGCTTAGGCTTGAGCTTTTAATAACTTACGGCGGAACATGGATTGACTCGACTGTTTTGTGCACGGCAGAGCCGAACTATGCTTTTAACACACCACTTTTTGCATTTAAGACAAATGAAAAGAATGACCCGGCAACAGCAGCTCAAAGCTGGTTTTTGTCAGCAGAAAAAAACAACCCGATTTTATGTTTGACAAGAGAGTTGCATTATAAATATTGGGAAAAATGCAACTACCAAATTCATTACTTTATTTTCTATTTTTTTATGAAACTCGCCGCAGAAAAATATAACAAAGAATGGAATTTAATTCCGTTCTTTTCAGATGTTCCGCCTCATATTATGCAGCGTGAACTTTTCACAGAATATTCAAAAGAACGAATGGAACAGCTAAAACGAATGTCCGATATCCACAAATTAACATACAAATTCAAGAAAGATTCTGACCTTCAAAAAGAAAATACAATTTATAAAAAAATAATTAATGAATATAAACCTCTAAACAATAAAAGCACTGTTATAAAAACCAACGGGGGGGGGACAAAAGTAAAGTAATTTTTGTGTCTAAAGTATTCTCCTCAAAAGGAGAATGCGCATGATTGCAATAGACACAACCTTTTTTGCCCATTCAGAAGCAAAGAGCAAAAAACTCACCTATTCAACTTCAATCTTCACAGCAGATTTGCTGGATGCTTTTGTTCAGCTTGGACAGTCAGACAAATTCTGCCTTATTGTAAATTTTAACCATGTTGATTTTTTCAAGGAAAGATTTCCGGCTTATAAAATTATTGTTGCAAAATGGTGGCCGGTAACTCTTCTTTACAAACTTACGCGAGGCAGAAAGACAGCGACAAAACTTATAAAAAAATGCGGTGCGTTCAGAAAAATTGCAGAAAAAAGCGGAGCAAAAGCAATCTGGTTTCCTTATGCCATGAATGAGACATTTGTGCGAACTAAGCTAAAGACATTCACAACAATCCATGATATTTACAGAATTCACCACGGAACAAAAAAGGATGCGGCGAAATTCACAGAGTTTATAAATGACAACACAACTTTCCTTATAGCAATAAGCAATTACACAAAAAACGACATTATAAAAACAACAGGCTGTAAAAAAGATATTCCTATAATTCCAAACTCGATTGTGTTTAATGCTTCAAGACAGCAGAAAGTTCCTGAGATTGAACAAAAAAAATACATTCTTGACTTGAATGCATATATTGAAAAGAAAAATCCAATGACACTTCTAAAGGCATTCAATCTAATAAAGGACAAGACAGACCTGAATCTAGTGTTTTGCGGTGGATACAAAGAAGATAGCATTTGGAATAAAATGCAGGAATACATACAAGCTAATCAAATTTCAAGCCGTATAAAGCTGCTGTTCCGTGTAAAAGATGAAGAGAGAAACTGGCTACTGGCAAATGCGGCGCTGTTTGTAACTCCGTCTTTATTTGAAGGATTCGGACGCACACCTGTAGAAGCCGCAATATGCAAAATTCCTGTAATCTCCACAAAAGAAACATCGCTTTACGAAGCCACACAAGGCTTGTGCAATTATGTAGAAAACGCAACAGATGAAAAGGAACTGGCAGAACTAATACTGAATATAATAGAAAGTCCGCCAAAAGCAAAACATCTTGAAGAAATTGCACAAAAGCTTAAAGAACGCTATAAAAAAGAAAACTGCGGCAAGTTGTACCTTAACCTTTTTTTGTGATATAATAATAAAATGTTTTTATATTCCGAAAAAAGAAAAAGCTGTTTTTTCATATTGTTATTGTCTTTATCTGCATTTTTACTTATAAACAACGCATATTACGGTTTTGGATGGACCGATGAAGCATTGTATACAGCGACAGCAAACAGCCTTTACCGTGGAAACCGTCTGTTTTTTGATATATTTGAGCCGACACAGATATATTCTGTACTAGTTTATCCGCTATTTTACATTTTTGTAAAATTAACAGGTTCCACAGATTACATTTATCTTTTCATGAGAATCGCAACCATAATCATTCAATTTGCAACAAGCGTATTTGTGTTTTTTATACTTTCAAAAAAATACAAAAAAACAGTATCTTTTATTGCCTCTTTTATAGTGTTGGTATTTTCAAGAGCACAGCTTTTTGGACCTTCATATTACACTTTTGTGCTTGTAAATTTTACAATAGCGAACATTCTTATATTTTATGTCTTTGAGCTAAAGGCAAAATCCGCCTGGCTTTTTGTTTCTGGAATTTTTCATGGATTTGCAATATTGTGCAACCCATACCTTGTGCTGCCGTATGTTGCATTTTCATTATGTTGCGTTATTTTGCCGTCATTACGGAAATATATAAAAAAATATATTCTTATTTGGGCAGGAACTGTTCTTATAGGAACTATGTTTCTTATTTTTGTTTTTAAAAACGGAAATTTAAAGGAATTTCCAGCCGCACTAACCTACTTTTTTTCAAGTCCTGAATACTCCTCAAAAACAACGTTGCTAAAAATAAAGTGGCTATTAAAATTTCCACGCCTGCTTGTAACTCAGTTTATATACTTTTTGCCATTCACTGTGCTTGCGGTAATATCATTTTTCAAAAAAAACATAAAAGAAAAAATCAATTTTACAAAAAATAAAACTATTCTGCTTTTGCTGATTTTTGTTAATTATATAATACAAATATTCTTTATAGAAAAAGATAACGGAATGCCGGTAACAGGATTCTTTGCAGTTTCAATATTAAGTTTTTTTCTGTTTAACAGTAAAAAACTTAAAGACTTCAAAAAAGAAATATTATACTTTCTTGTTCCTGGACTGTCCTTAAGTTTCATGGAATGTCTGGCTTCTGACACAGGTTTTGGAGTATTTTCAATAGGAATCGCCGCCTGCATGCCATTTGCAGCTACTCTCTATTTTGACACGTTCTGTTTAAAATCTTCCTGCAAAACAGAGAAATACTTATTTGCCTTGCCATTATGTCTTTTAATTTTTGGAACACTTTATTACAGGGTAAATATAACCTATAGAGATGCAAAAATTTCTCCGCACTATATTTTTATTCCGCAGATTGAGAAAAACATAACAAAAATAGACCGTGGTCCTGCAAAAGGTCTGTGGACCCATAATAAAAATAAAAAACAATATGACTCTATATATTCAATTGTAAAAAATATAAAATCAGACAAAGATGATTATTTTATGATTCTAAAGCTTTGTCCCTGGGCATATCTTGTAAACAGCAATTTAAAGCCATTTTCAATGACAGCATGGCGAGTTTCTGCAAACGATTTGCGTTTAAAACCATATTTTGAAGAATTCGGACACCTCTTTCCAGAGCATATCCTTATTTTAAATAAAAATATTAGGGACAATAAAAATAATGAAATCGATGAAAACTCATACTTAATTCAAGAGTTGAAAAATAAAAACTATAAAACCACAGAAACAGAATGTGGTACACTTTGGGAAAAGAGATAGAAAAAAAATTAGATTATAGAAGGAAAAAAAATGATTCCATTCAATATACCACCTGTAACAGGAAATGAGGAAAAATACATAGCAGAAGCAATTGCAAGCCATAAGATTTGTGGTGATGGTCAATTTACAAAAAAATGCCACGAATGGTTCGAAAACCATCTAGGGGGGGGGGAGCAAGATACTCCTTACAACATCTGGAACTTCAGCACTTGAAATGGCAGCTATTCTTTGTGATATAAAACCAGGTGATGAAGTAATTTTACCATCATTCACTTTTTGTTCAACGGCAGATGCATTTGTACAAAGAGGCGCAATACTTGTTTTTGTTGATATACGAAAAGACACAATGAATATTGACGAAAATAAAATCGAACAGGCTATAACAAAAAAGACTAAAGCAATATGTGTTGTTCACTATGCTGGAGTTGCCTGTGAGATGGATAAAATCATGCGAATTGCCAAGAACTACAATCTCAAGGTTGTAGAAGATGCAGCACAGGCTGTTTGCTCTTTTTACAAGGGAAAACCACTTGGTACTATAGGAGACTTTGGTTGTTATTCATTTCATGAAACAAAAAATTTCTCCATGGGTGAAGGTGGTGCGATTATTATAAACCATAAAGAAGATTTTGATATGGCTGAGATTATCCGGGAAAAAGGAACGGACAGAAGCCTTTTCTTGCGAGGCATGGTCGATAAATATACATGGAGAGAATATGGCTCATCATATCTTCCAAGCGATATGTTAGCAGCATATCTTTATGCACAACTTATAGACGCAGACAAGATACAAGACTTTAGGATGAATATTTGGAACAAATACTTTGAAGCTTTTAAAGTCCTTCAAAAAAAAGGTCTGATTACGCTTCCTTTTATTCCAGAAAATTGTATCCATAATGCACATATGTTCTATCTCGTTTGCCGTTCACTACAAGAAAGGACTGAACTTATCGCATATCTTAAGAAAAACGGAATTATCGCTGTATTCCACTATATTCCACTTCACTCTTCTCCTGCTGGATTAAAGTTTGGTCGTTTTGACGGAAAGGATGAAATTACGACAGAATATAGTGAACGACTAGTAAGGCTCCCATTATATTACGGGCTTTCAGATAAAGAGCAAGACTTTGTAATTGAAACAGTAAATAACTTCTTTTTTTCAAGATAAAAATAGGAAAGTTGCATATGAAAGAAATAAGCGTTGTCATACCAGTTTACAAAAGTGAAAAATGTATTCCTGAACTTACAAAACAAATTTCAGATGCATTAAAAGATTTTAACTGGGAACTCATTCTTGTAAATGACTGTAGTCCAGATAATAGCTGGACAGAAATTAAAAAGGTTGCTGCCGAGAACAATAATATAACAGGAATAAATCTTCGCAAGAATGGCGGCCAGGATCTTGCGATTCTCGCAGGACTTAATCATGCAAAAGGCAAGTGGATTGTAATCATGGATGATGACCTCCAGCATTCCCCTTATGATATTCCAAAATTATATACACAGGCACAGAAAGGCTTTGATGTAGTATATGCAGACTTTAAACAAAAAAAACAAAAACTATGGAAAAATCTTGGAAGCTGGCTTAATGGAAAAGTAAGTGAGATTACTCTAGGCAAGCCAAAAGGAATTTATCTTTCTCCATTTAAGATTATAAGCGGATCTGTCGTAAAGGAAATGTGCAAGCTAAATAATCTCTTTCCTTATATCGACGGACTTATTTTTCAAGTTACAAAAAACATAACCCAAATAAATATTGAACACCACAAAAGAGAATATGGGAAAAGCAATTTTACTCTCCTAAAATCTATGCAGGTGTTTTTTAGAATGATGTTTGGTTTCTCAACTTTTCCTTTAAATTTTGCAACTTATATAGGCTTTTTTTCATCTACGATGGGATTTTTACTGGCAATTTATTTTCTTGTAAAATTTTTATTAGGTCTTGAGCCATTAACAGGCTGGACATCACTTATAATGGTTATTTTGATTCTTGGAGGTCTTATACTACTTGCATTAGGAATAATTGGCAAATATATTGGTCAAATGTACCTAACGATAAATAATTCTCCAAAATATATAGTAAAAGAAACAGTCGGATATGAAGAATCATAGTATTACTCACCTCTTCTACTTTATCCTCATGCACTTAGGCTTTTTAATCTATGCCTTCTATGCGGTTTTGGGTAAAGTCGCATCTACAAAACAAATATTTTCTACTGCTTTTATTGGAATTTACTGTGCTGTTTTTCTAATTCTTATGATTTATGCGATTATATGGCAGCAAGTCCTTAAAAAAATTCCGCTTATAATAGCCACTGCAAATAAAACCATAACTATTATATGGGGAATATTATTCGGGCGTCTTTTTTTTGGAGAAAAAATAACTCTTAATATGATTGTTGGCGGAGCAATTATTTTGACAGGAATTCTGATTTTAAGTTTTGAACCACAAAAAAAAGAGTAAAATATGCTAGAAATTATTCCTTATATCGGCTTTCTTTTTATTTCTGTTATAATAAGCGCGTATTCCCAAATTCTATTAAAGAAATCTGCTCAAAAAACATACAAAAGTTTTTTCAAAGAATATATAAATCCTTATGTCATCTGCGGATACGGAATATTCTTTATGGCAATTTTTCTTGATATGCTAGGGTTAAGAAAAGTTCCGGTGTCTTATATTCCTATTATAGAAAGCTCAAGTTATGTGTTTATAATAATTTTCAGCAGGATATTCTTAGGCGAAAAAATAAACAGGCGAAAAACAATTGCAATATCAGCAATTCTGCTAGGAATCGGAATTTACTTATTATAGAATTTTACTCTCTATGAATGGTCAAATTCAATAATAAGTGATATAAGTATATATGATGAAATATGTTTACGTTTTAACTTCCACACCAAATGATTTCTATTATGAACAGTGCCTTATGTCAGTTTTTTCACTAAGACATCATACTCCCGATGCACAGATATTCATTTTAACTGATAATAAGACTAGCAGTTCCTTTTCTTCGTCAAATAAAAGGCTTGGATTGATAAACCAGGGCGCAACAATCATAACAGTAAACTTTGATGACTCTGTATCAAATACACAACGCTCAAGAATTCTAAAAACTACAATTCCAGAACATATATCGGGCGATTTTCTTTTTATAGACTGCGATACAATCATCTGTGATGATTTATCTTCAATTGAAAACAATCTTCAAGATTCAAAAATTTCAGCCGTTTTGGACGGTCATGTTCCTTTATCAGAACACAAGCACAAAGACTACTTTATAAAGCGTGAAAAAAAACTTGGCTTTTCTGCAAGCGAAAAAACTGGCAAACACTATAATAGCGGTGTTATGCTTTTTAAAGATTGTCCAGAAAGCAGAGAATTTTTTAAAAAGTGGAATGAACTATGGACATGGTGTTTCACAGAAAAGCATGACCATCATGACCAGCCAGCATTTAATGAGGCAAGCTTTGAGTGTGGAGCAATAATAAAAGAACTTGACGGAATTTGGAACTGCCAGTTAAGTCAAGGCGGACTTGCATTCCTTGAAAATGCAAAAATTATACATTATTTTTCAAGCGAAGGCGGTAAAAATTACATTCCATACTACAAACTTGCAGAAAAAAATATACAGCAAAAAGTAAAAGATTTTGGTGGAATTCCATCAGATGTTTCCCAGATGATATTAAATCCTAAATTTCAGTTCAACAAAGTTCATCTTATAAATGACAAAAGAATTGTAAGCATAATGCAGTCTGCAATTATTTTTACAATTGCAGATATAAAAATAAAAATACCGTGGCTTTTTAATATTCTGGAAAGTATTTGCAGAAATTCTAGAAATTTTGCTAAAAATTTAAGAAGAAAGAAATAATCGGTACTTTCTTTTATTTTATACTACGCAGGAGTAAATTTTATGAAAATAGCAATTGCTGGAACCGGATATGTAGGTCTTTCGAACGCCGTTCTTTTAGCTCAAAACAATGAAGTCATCGCTGTAGATATTTTACAGGAAAAAGTTGATTTAATAAATTCAAAAAAATCTCCTATTGTAGATAAAGAAATTTCTGATTATCTTGCTTCTAAAAAATTGAATTTAACTGCTACAACAAATGGAAAAGAAGCTTATAAAAATGCTGATTTTATAATAATTTCAACTCCGACAAATTACGATCCAGAAAAAAATTTTTTTGACACATCTTCTATTGAAAAAGTTTTGGAACTAATCCAGGCTTCTGATTCCCAGTCCACAATAGTAATAAAATCTACAGTTCCTGTAGGATATACAGAAAGAATTTCAAAAGAATTCAAATTAAAAAATCTGCTTTTTTCCCCGGAATTTTTAAGGGAAGGACACGCTCTCTATGACAATCTCTACCCTAGCAGAATAGTTGTAAGTCATCCAAAATCTAATTCAGAATTAAAAACAAAGGCAGAACAATTCGCTTCTCTTTTAAAACAGGGAGCAATAAAAGAGGAAATTCCTGTTTTAATTTCAAATTCAACGGAAGCAGAAGCTATAAAACTTTTTGCAAATACATATCTGGCTTTAAGAGTTGCTTATTTCAATGAGCTCGATACATACGCAGAATTAAAAGGTCTTAACACAAAACAAATAATAGAAGGAATCGGATACGATCCGAGAATTGGTAATTTTTATAACAATCCGTCTTTTGGTTACGGTGGATACTGCCTTCCAAAAGACTCAAAACAACTTCTCGCAAATTTCAGCAACGTTCCTCAAAATCTTATCAGGGCAATTGTAGATTCCAATAAAACGCGAAAAGAATATATAGCAGGACAGATTATTTCAAAAAAGCCGAATACTGTAGGAATTTACAGACTTACGATGAAGGCAAATTCAGACAATTTCAGACAAAGCGCAATTCAAGATATAATGAAAATGCTGCGTGGTGAAGGTCTTAATGTAATTATTTATGAGCCTACACTAAAGAAAAACGAATTTGAAAAATTTACTGTAATATCAGATTTAGAAGAGTTTAAGAAAAAAAGCGATGTAATTCTTGCAAACAGAATGGAAGAATGTTTAAAAGACATTCAAGAAAAAATCTACACAAGAGATATTTTTACTCGCGACTAGAATATAATAACCGGCCTGAGTAACAAATTAACCTAAAGCAAAAATTTTAAATTAAAACCTCAAGTCGCATTCTGGTGTAATCAAAAATAGTAATTTATTTTTCCCCTTTTCTATGCTATCATTGTTCCATGCAAAATATCAGAAAACTGCCGATTGGCATCCAGAGCTTTGAAGACTTACGAAAAAACAATTACATTTACATAGACAAGACGGAATTTATATACACTCTTGTGCATTCAGGAAAGGTTTATTTTCTTAGCCGGCCGCGCCGCTTTGGAAAAAATCTTTTTCTTTCAACCTTAAAGGCATATTTTGAGGGCAAGAAGGAACTTTTTAATGGACTGAAGATTGAGCAGCTTGAAAAGGACAATCTGGACGCGTGGAAAGCTTATCCGGTAATTTATCTGAATTTTGCGCAGAACAGCTTTTCAAAAGAGGTTTCTCTTGAAAAAACCATAAATCTTCAGCTGGATGAATATGAAAAAAAATATGAAATACAAGCTGACTACAAAGACCCTTTGGACCCGACAAATTTTGCCGGACGCTTTATAAACATTGTGCAGACCGCGCGGAAAAAAACAGGTCTTCAGGCGGCGGTTCTTATAGACGAATACGACAAGCCTCTTCTTGACGCGCAGAGCAACGAAAGTCTTGTAAACGAGAACAGGGAGACACTGCGCGGGCTTTACGTAACATTAAAAGCATTGGACGAAGACCTGAAATTCGTGTTTTTGACAGGTGTTACAAAGTTCAGCAAGGTGAGCATATTCAGCGACCTGAACCAGCTGAACGACATATCAATCACAAGCCAGTATGCAACAGCCTGCGGAATCACAGAAAAAGAGATGCTTGAAAATCTCGCCCCTGAGATAGAAGCATTCGCTGAAAATAACGGGCTTTCAAAAGAAGAATGTGTAAACCAGCTTGAACAGATGTATGACGGCTACCACTTCCATCATGAGGCTGACGGTGTCTATAATCCGTTCAGTCTTCTGAACGCTCTTTACTCAAAGGATTTCTCCTTTTACTGGTTTGCAACAGGAACACCGACTTTCCTTATAAAAAAACTTCAGGAAAGCACGATGAACTACATGGATCTTTCAAACGGCGTGGAGGCCACCGCGCAGGAGCTTCAGGACTACAGGAGCGACAACCCTAACCCGGTCCCGCTTTTCTACCAGACCGGCTACCTCACAATAAAGGGCTACGACAGGGAATTTGGTGTTTATCTTTTAAAATACCCGAACAACGAGGTGAAGTACGCGTTCATAAACTCTCTTGCTCCGGCAATCCTGAACAACAACCGATCCACGGGGATTGATGTTGTCTCCTTTGCACGCGACATAAAAAAAGGCGACATAGAAAGCGTAATGGCAAGGTTCAAGTCTCTTTTTGCGACTCTTCCCTACACAACCGCAAGGAAGGAAAAACAGGACAGTGTCATAGAGCAGAATTTCCAGAATGTGTTCTACCTTGTGTTCACGCTGCTGGGCCAGTGGTCAACTGTCGAGGAGACATCCTCGTTCGGCAGGGCAGACTGCGTGCTTTTGAACGGAAACAATGTATTCATCTTTGAGTTCAAGCGGGATAAAACGGCAGACGAGGCATTGAATCAGATTGAAGAGGCAAAATACGCCGAGCCTTACAGGGCAAGTGGAAAACGGATTATAAGAATCGGCGCAAGTTTTTCCACAAAGGAAAGAAACCTTGTTGAATGGAAAATTGTGGAGGAGCGATGAACTACATTCTTTGCCACAAAGACATTCCGGTTTTAAGGTTCTCAACCGAGGATGAGGAAATTACCGAAGTCTCTGAAATAATCAGCAGGGAGCATCTTCCAATCGGAATATCGCCGGACAATGAAAAAGGAAAAACCTTAAAAAGCCAGTTCCGCTCCTGGTGGAAAGGCCGCTCAATTCCTGCAAGCCGCCAGAATCTTGACACCGCCCTTGAGCAGCTTGGGAATGTCACTACAGATTATCTTATAGAAAAAAGCTACGGACTCAGTCTTTCTGACCACTACTGGGCAAAGCCTTTAAAAAGCAGCCTATTCTGGAAAGACGTGAATTTCTTTCAGAACAGTTTTTCAGATGACGTAGGAAAAGCCCTCTTCGGGGTTCTGAATTCAGACAGCGCCGACACATTGAACCTTGTTTCCCCGGACAACACATCCGACGGCTGGCTCAAGAAAAAATGGATAATAAACAATGGAGAGCGGATTCTTCTAAAAGCCGGAAGCGCACCGTATTATCAGGAGCCGTTCAACGAAGTCCTGACTTCTGAAATTTGCGGCAGGCTCGGAATAGAGCACGTTGAATACAAAATCATAAAAAACGATGGGACTTTCTACTCATCATGCCCTGACTTTGTGTCGACGCAGACTGAGCTTGTTCCAGCCTGGCACATTGTAAACACCTTAAAAAAGAACAACAGCACATCAAATTTCAACCATCTGATAAACTGTTGCAAGGAACTTGGATTCAAGGATACGGAAAAATTAAAGCAGGGAATCTGCCGAATGCTCACGGTTGACTTTATAATTGCAAACACAGACAGGCACTACAACAACTTCGGATTTTTAAGGAATCCCGACACTCTTGAGTGGATTGGACTTGCTCCAGTGTTCGACAGCGGAACTTCATTTTTCCATAGCGAAAGCGTATTCTCATTAAGAAATCCATACCTGCGCGAATCTTTAAAAATAAAAGCAAAACCGTTCGCCTCAAACCAGAAAGAACAGATGAAAAGAATTCCGTTCAAGGAATACTGCTCGGATTTGGACTTTGGGAGGCTCGACGGCGTTTCAGAACTCTTCGGAAAACTAATATCACAAAACCCATACATTGAGCCGGAACGCGCGGAAATCTTATGCAGAACGCTGGATTCAAGGATAAAAGAGGCTGAAAATTTATTAAAAGATTAAAATTCATAGCCATATAATAAACCGCATCAACATTCCATATAAACCGCAACAAATTTTAAAACACTTCGCGCAAGAGTTAAATAGCCTCGTGATTCGAATATCATATTCCTGAATTTGGAACAGTTCTTGCACTCACAAAAAAAATACAGTTTTCAGAATTTTATAGTAAAAAAATTATTAATTCATTATAATTACTATTATGTTTTCAGCTCTTTATCAGATTTTTATAATGCCGTTAATTCAATTAACGGAGTTTTTTTATTCGCTTTTTTTTGAAGTAACTGGCAATCAGGGAATTGCTGTAATTGGATTAAGTTTTGTTGTTACAATTTTTACGCTTCCGCTTTATATGGTTGCCGAACAGTGGCAGGAAACGGAGCGGAATATTCAGAAAAAATTAAAACCTGGCGTTGAACGGATAAAAAACACATTCAAGGGTGATGAGCAGTATATGATACTTACTGCTTTTTACAGGGAAAACCACTATCATCCAATCTATGCGTTGCGCTCATCATTCAGTCTTTTGATTCAGATTCCTTTTTTTATTGCGGCATACAATTTTCTTTCAAATCTTGAACCTTTAAAAAATTACTCGTTCTTGTTCATAAAAAGTTTTGGCGAACCGGACGCGACTTTCCATATCGGCTCATTTGCCGTAAACATTCTTCCGATTGCAATGACAATAATAAATTGCGTCGCAGGTTTCATTTACTCAAAGGGTCATTCTCTTTCTGAAAAAATACAGATTTATGGTTGCGCGGCAGTCTTTTTACTCTTGCTTTACAATTCTCCGGCAGGTCTTGTTGTTTACTGGACAATGAATAATATTCTTTCATTGGTTAAAAATATTTTTTACAAAATAAAAAATCCTAAAAAAATTTTGTACATAATCGCCTGCATTTTAAGCATCTGTATGATTTTATGCGCGGCGATTGTATTTAAAAATGCAAAAATAATTTTCCGGATCGGGCTTGTTTTTGCAGGAGTTGTAATTCCAGCCGCTCCATTCGCTGTCAGTTTTTTTAGTTCTCTTTTTGAAAGTCATTTTAAAATTCTTGACGAAAATCCAAAGCTACGGCTTTCAATATTTTTAATTTCAGCATTTATTCTTGCAGTTCTTACAGGACTTGCAATTCCTTCTATATTAATGCAGTCTGAACCTGAACAATACAGCTATGTTGATTCATACACTTCTCCATTATATTTTGTATGGCACACTTTTTTTCAGGCCCTTGGATTTTTTGTTGTCTGGCCATTTTGTTTTTACGCTCTTTTTTCTGCAAAAACAAAGAAGATTCTGACATTTTTATTCAGTTTCATAGCTTTTTCCGCAGTTTTAAACTGCTTTGCCTTTTCTGGAAACTACGGCCCTGTAAATCCGAATCTTTTATTTATGACACCGCAGCATTTTATGCCAGGAATAAAAACCGTCATCGTAAACATTTTGTGTATGCTAGTTATTTTAGCATTGCTTGTAGCCGCATTTTCTTTTAAGGCAAAGATTCTTAACTCTGTATGCACGATTTTCCTGATTTCTCTTGCAGCTATTTCCGGAAAAAACATTATTTCTGTTCAGAATTCTTTCAGGAGAATGCCCGCGCCTGATTTTTCAAAAAAAATTGAACCGGTATTCCATCTTTCAAAGACAGGAAAAAACGTAATAGTCCTGATGCAGGACAGGTATTTTTCTCCTCTGATTCCTGAAATTCTTAAAAACAACCCGGAACTGAACGGGCAGCTCGACGGTTTTGTCTGGTATCCGAACACAGTTTCTTTTGGAAAACTTACAATGATTGGAACACCCGGAATTTTTGGCGGATACGACTATACGCCGTTTGAAATAAACCGCCGCGCGGATAAAACGTTACAGCAAAAACACAACGAAGCGATTCTTACAATGCCGGTTGTTTTTCACAATAACAACTGGAACGTTACTGTAGCAGATCTTCCTTATGAAAATTATCTTGAACAGCCTGTTACAGATATGTACAAAGGATATGAATTTATAAATCGTGTGACAACTCATGGAACTTATTCAGATATATGGTACGCAAGGCATGGCATGAAAAAATCGCCGTTTATGAGCGAAGGAATCAAGCGCAATTTTATCTGGTTCAGTGTTCTAAAGATTGTACCGCCGTTCATGCGGCAGATTATTTACCACAAGGAATACTGGATTTCGTACAATAAATTTGAAAATTCCGCAAAGTTTATCGACAATTACTCCGAAATAGATTTATTCCCGGAACTATTCGATAATTCATCCGAAAAAAATGCATTCTTTCTTCTGGATAACGAGGCAAACCATGAATCCATTCTCTTGCAGGCGCCGAATTATGTTCCAGTTGAAAATGTCACACAATTCGGTCCGGGCGGAAATGACGCAACATATTCTTCCATGGTCGGAATTATATTGCGCTTTACAAATTTCATTGATTTCCTTAAAAAAAATGAGATTTATGACAATACAAAAATTATTATTGTCTCTGATCACGGAATGAGCCGCGACACTGGAACTTTTGACAACAAGACACAGAATTTTCCATTCAATAAGGACAACATGACAGCAACCTTGCTTGTAAAAGATTTTTCAAGCAGAGGAAAATTAAAAAAAGACTACACTTTTATGACAAATGCCGACACTCCTGCCCTTGCATTAAAGGATATTGACGGAAACGCTCTTAATCCGTTCACAAAAAATCCGCTTGATGTAAATTCCATGGGGGGGGGTATAACTAAAAACGACTTTATAAAAATGTCGAATGCCCCTGCGGAAAGCACAAGAATAAGAAAAAATAAAAAATTTAACATAAAAGATGACGAATGGTATGCCGTAAAAGACAATATATTTGATGATAAAAACTGGTTTCAGTATATTGAGAAATAAAAAAAAAATTCAATATCTTGTTTTTTTTAACAAAAAAAAAAGAAATAATAAATAAAAACATAGAAAAAAAATATTCTTTATGTTAAATTACTAAAATGGAAATTGAGCTTCTGTGAAAAGTTCTTAGTGAATTTCTCGCAGTATACATAAAAAAATAACAGTTTCCTTTTATTTTAAAGAAGTTAGCAAATAAAAAAATGAGAAAAATTCTTATAAACGGAAACTTTTTGAACAGAAATCTTACGGGAATCGAGCGCTTTTCATGGGAAACATGCAAGCGGCTTGACGGAATATTGACGGAACAGGATGATTTTTCAATTCTTGTTTCCGCAAATCCAAAAATGATTCCAGATTTCAAGAACATAAAGATTATCCGTTCAAAGAAAATCATAAAGAATTTTCCATTTTGGGATTTAATTGAATTTCCGAAATATTGCAGACGAACAGGCTCAACCGGATTAAATTTTTCAAATACCGCACCGCTAGGAAAAAGATGCGGATATGCGTTTCTGCACGATATTTACGCAAAAGTTTTTCCAAACGATTTTTTCAGCCTAAAAGACAAGCTTGTAAGGGCATACAGCCTCTTGAACTATAAAAACATTGCAAAAAACGCAAAAATTGTTTTTACAGTTTCAGAATTCAGCAAAAAACAGATTGCAGAGATATATAAAATTTCACCTGAAAAAATATGTGTAATTCCAAATGGCTGGGATCATTTTATTACAATAGAAGAGGATGAATGTATTCTTAAAAAATTTCCTTCCTTAAAAAAAGGTGAATTTTATTTTACGCTCGGCTCGTTGAGCAAACGCAAGAATCTGGCATGGATATGCAAATATGCTAAAAATCATCCCGACGAAACTTTTGCCGTAAGCGGAAAAGCAATCAGCGGACTCGTTCCGGAAGAGCTGCATGACTTAAAAACGCTGAAAAATGTAACTCTGCTCGGCTATGTCTCAGACGGAGAAGTAAAGTCTTTGATGAAAAACTGCAAGGCCTTTGTTTTTCCAAGCTACTATGAAGGTTTTGGCATTCCGCCGCTCGAAGCGCTTTCTGTAGGCGCAAAAATAATTGTCTCAAACACCGCGTCTTTACCAGAAATTTATGCGGATACAGCCCTCTACATTTCACCATACGACACAGATGTTCAGCTGAAAAAACTGCTGGAAGAAAAAACCGCCGCGCCTGATGAAATCTTAAAAAAATACACGTACGGTGCGGCTGCGCAAAAACTTTTAGAAACTTTAAGAAATTCCTAAAAGCTGATGTCAACACAAACTAGAACAGAACTTTAAATCCACAGCCCATGACAACACCGAACTGAACCGGATACTCTTCATTGTCTACAAAATGATATGGCGTTGAAAAATCCGCATTGTTGCAGTTTCCGTTGTTTCCATAAATGCTCCGGTCATAATCGTTGCTGTCTATCATCGTGTAATAACTGTAAAGGAATCCTAAATTCACGCTAAGCTGCAAATCCCTGCGGATATTCTTATGCTCAAAAGTCGTTTCAAGCTTTATCATGTGCATCCAGTTGTACGCGCCGTCATGCAAAAAATATTTTTCAAGCTCGTCACGGTTATATTTGCTCAACTCCGAATACAAAGAGCTTCCCGGAACTTGCTGGCTTCCATAATCCGCCCCGTGGCGTATAAACTGATACTGAAGCGCGGTGCTTAAAAAGCTTCTTGGCTTCATTTCAAACCTGAAGAAAAACTCATCCGCATTCGGAGGAAGATAATAACCAAGGCTATCTCCGTTGTTTGTATAATTTTCCATTACGTAATGATTGTAAGTTGAAACATAGTTTATCGCGTGATGAGTATAGCAGTACGGCTCGACTTTTGTATATCTTGTAGAAACGCTGGCAAACGGAAGCCACGGAATAACAGCCTTTGCTCCAAGCTGTCCTGCGAACATTACCCGGGTATCCTTGAACCAGTTGTTCTGAATGTTAAGCTCATCAAAATAAATTGAAGCCCAGATTTTTCCAACCCCAGGCTTTCTGAGCATTATATCGCCAAAAAGCGCAAGATTGTCGCAGTCGCCGGTATGATTCTGATATTCAACGTATATAAAAAGCGGGAAAAGATAGCCGATTTCAAAACGCTTCGGATAGACAACTGAACTGCCGAAATCAAGGTGAAGATACTTAAAGTCAAGTTCAATCATATTCAAGGAAAATGCGTTCTGCCAGAAATAGGAATCATCCACGCCTTCAATATTATCTCCAGGATAGGACTTTGAATTCATGTAGTCTGCATTTGGATATTCAAGAATGCCCGCCAATGTTGAAAATTTAAGCCAGCTGAACATTTCAACGCCTGTATTGAATTCAAAGAATGGCCTGGCCTGTCTGTTCAGAACAAGGGAGCTTCCGTTATCCATTGCAGCCCATTCATGAGACTGCCGTCCGGCTCCGATTGTGATATGGTCATCAAGGAAAGACGCTTTGATTTCCGCAAGAACGCTTCCGCTCACTCCAAATTCTGTAGCCCAGCCTTCTGTTCCGGAAGCTGATAGGTTTGAAAGAAGATAAACCTGTCCGTCCCACGGTTTTTTATAGGAATACGGAAGATAACTGTTGTTCAGATATTTTGTGACTGTACGTTTTTTATTTTTTTCAAAATTCGCACGCTCTGTCTCATCAGTCATTTCATCTTTAAAATATTTCTCCACGTCCGAGTCAAACCACGAATAGCCGATAAAATATTCCCCCTGCTCCATCAGCGGCATATAGGTAAAATCAAAAATTCCACTGAAACCGTAGGAAACATACTTTGTAATGTCGCCGCGAAAATTGAATTCAGGGCAAAAATCAAAGCCGACCGAATTAAATTCTGAATCATTATAAATTCCGCCGGAAACATTGCTTTCAATTCCAAAATCATACAGAAAAGAAAAATGATACCTCTCATCTTTTGTCTGAACCGCAAGGTGTCTTGCATTGTTCTTTTTTTCAGGATTTATTTCATATCGCGTCTTGAAATTTTCAAGAATCTCCACTTCGGAAGGCTTCAGTTCATCTTCATGCTCCAAGATTTCGTCTATCGCCTTGAAAATTCTTGAAACTGTATAAGGTTTTGCGCCCGGTAAAAAACCACAAAATCCTTTCATTTCCGCAATTTCAAGAATGCTGTAAATTTCATCATCAACCCTTACGGAAAGATTTTTCTGGGCAAAGGTAAATCCAATGCACAAAAACAACGCTAAAACTGATAAAATAATTTTTTTCATATAAAAACCTTATTCAAAAAGTGTATATTCAAACATCAGGGAACATTCAAATCCGTGGTCAAATTTTCCTTCTTCGTTCCTGTTGTTAAATATGAACGAATAGGTCGCTCTTCCGGAAAGAGTCATCTGCGGCGTAATATTATATGAAGCTTTTGCCATGATTCTGTTTGTAAACTGCACAGAACCTGTAAGAGCATAAGTGCGCGCAATTTCCTCGGAATATTCGTCCGTCACAAGCCCCAGCTTTCTTAATACGCTCGGATAATAAGCATAATATTTTTTTCCGTCAATTTCTATTGTATTGTTGAACAAACCGAATGAATTTGTTCCGTGCGCTAAAAAGAGATAATCCAATTCGGCATTCCATTTTGAAATCTGGCTGTAGCCAATCCTTGCCTGAAAACCAACAGCATCAGGACCGAACGGCGAGCCAATCCACGAGCACAACGGCACACCCGAATTTGACTGCATATCATTCCTTGTGCTGTAAAGCGACCAGTCAGCGCCTTGTTTTATGTAGCAGAACGGTGTTGTATACACGCCTTCCAGAGTTCCTGTCCACCACCCGCTGTTTTTGTCTGGAACTGTAAGCTCAAATCCCGCCTGAAAACCGATTCCGTCCGGGATTGAATTAGCACTTGCAGAGCCCAGCTCAAATGGAGTCTGCATTTCATTCTGCGCATACAGCAAATAAAGCCTTGAATATTTAAATGGTGTAAGCTCAAGCGAAATTCCCATGTACTGGCAGATATGCGCTTCGCCATAATATTCTTTTTCAATATCGCTTACGTAGTCGCTGTCTTCCCATGAGCCGAAAGAATGCATTATCATCAGCGGATTAAAGTGCTTGATTTCAAAACCGCTCTGAACAAGAGTCGCCTCAAGGATTCCAAGACGAATCCAGTTAAAAAACGGACGGGCCTCTATGCTGTGCATGTAAAGATATTTGTCTGTGCTTACCTGAACCGCATCAAGATTATATTTCAGCCTTGGGGAATAAAGATTAAGCTGAAAGTATCCTTCCGTTTCAAATGTCGAGTTATAAATCACAGAACCTGTAAGGGTTTTTCCAATCTGAAGCCCCTGACGGCCGAAATTAACATTAACGCCCCATTTTTCAAACGTCTTTCCGGCGCTTCCGTACGAATACTTAGGCCACATGAAATCCATGTCATCAGAAGTGTAGAAAATATTCGTAACATTTGAATCAGATTCCATTCCCCAGAAACTTTTCGCAAGGCTTATTCCTGTATGAATCACAAAACTGTCGCCCCAGCCAAGGTAAAGCGGCAGCTCCGCGAATGATTTTGAACCGTAGGAATTTATAAACCCGGAATATGCGCCGTATTTTGCACCGCTGTCTTTTATAAAAGCACGTTGATATTCTCCAGGATTTTCAAGTTTTGATTTCTCTATCTTATCAATTTCTATCCAATCAATATTAGAACCATCAGACTTGTTTCTATAATTGTCCGGCGACAAAATCTCATACCCATTAACAGAATTTTTGTGTCCTGTATAATCGGTCGCAAAAGACCAGTCTAGCTCTGAATTGCTTTTATAAAGGATTCCGGGGGCGGCGTTCAGGTTAAAGCCAAAGTAAACCGGCCCCATGTCTATGCTGAACGCTTTTTTTTCAAGATAGCCGGAAACTTTGTCGTAAAGATTTTTTCCAGTGTCGCTCAATTTTTCGTAAGGAACAAGCTCAAGGTACATTTTAAGCTCGCCGACAGGAATAGGGGCATTTGTCGCAAAAGAAGTCCGCTTAGTTTCATTTGAAAGCATAAAAAGCGCATCATAAACCCAGTGTCCGGCAGGAATAAGCTGCTGGGTTCCATAAGTTTCCGCATTCAAAAACACACTTGACGAAAGGAATGCCGCCAGAATAAGAACACAACCTTTTTTTATCATCTTTTTTGTAAAATACATCCTCTAGTTCTATCATTTTTTGTAGAAAAAATAAACACTTTATTCTATTCTATATGTATGAAACTTGCCATAGACTGCAGAATGACAAACAGCGGAGGAGTCGGTTCATATTTAAATGCGCTTCTTCCCTATCTTACTAAGAAAAATGAATGTACGCTTCTTGGAGATAAAAACGAGCTGGAAAAATTCAAGGATGAAAAAACAACTGTCATCAGCCTTGACACAAAAACATTTTCATTAAAGGAACTTTTCGCCTTTCCGAAAGAAATCTTAAAAAAAATCAACGGATGCGACATTTTTTATTCGCCATACTTCAATGTTCCGGGAAGAATAACCGGCGGAATAAAAATTCCTGTTTTTACCACAATCCACGATGTTGTTTTTCTTGATGTTCCGGGACTTGCCTCAAAAACCGGAACTTTAGCACGGAAATTTTTCTATAGATATGCAGTTCTTAAATCTGAAAAAATTTTTACAGTCTCAGAATTTTCAAAGGAACGCATAATCCATCACTTAAAGTGCAGAAAACCTGTAGTCGTAACATACAATGCCGTTCCGGACTGGTTCAGCCGGGACACAAAAAGCGCAGAAAAAAACAGCAAAAACGCCAGTGCGCCTGCTGAAAGCCCGCACGAAATACAAAAAGAAAATTCAATACTCTTTGTAGGAAACATAAAAAAGCACAAGGGACTTTCCGTTTTAATCGACGCGCTAATAATCGCAAAGAAAAAAGGTTTCAACCTAACGCTGAAAATCGTGGGAAATTCCGAGAATTTCCGCACCGCCGACGAGACTGTTTTCAAAAAGATTAAAGACGCGCCAGAAGGCTCTGTAGAATTCACCGGCAGAATAAGCGATGAGGAACTGAACGAACTTTACAGAAAGACTAAAAGACTTATCCAGCCATCTCTTTACGAAGGTTTCGGAATGCCGCCGCTTGAAGCGATGAGCCTTGGAACAAAAGCGATTATTTCTGACATTCCGGTATTCAGGGAAATCTACAGGGATTTTCCGGTAACATTTTTTAAAGCCGGAAACTGTAACGATTTGGCGGAAAAATTGCTTTCTATAAAGGACGAGACTGATGAAATAAAGGAATTTCCGCAAATCTATTCATTTGAAAAAACTGCGGCAATAATACAAAAAACGCTAGAGGAATCCCTATGAAAGTTGCAATTGTACACGACTGGCTCGTAAATTACGGCGGCGCGGAACTATTCGTTGAATACCTGCTGAAAATTTACCCGGACGCGGAAATTTTTACACTGGTATACGATAAAAAAAGAATCGGAAACCATTTTTTGAACAATAAAATCCATACTTCAAAAATTCAGAAACTTCCGATGGCAAGCAGAATTTACACAAAACTTTTAAAATTCATGCCGGCCGCTTTTGAATCTTTTGACTTCACAGGATTTGACCTTGTAATCTCATCATCCTCATGCTGCGCAAAAGGTGTAATAACTCCGCCGTACGTTCCCCATGTAGCGTTTATCCACTCGCCTATGCGCTATGCATGGGATTTGTTCTTTGACTACAAAAAAAGAAGCGGTAAACTGACTCAATTTTTCATGAACAGATGGATTCCTTCTCTCAGGCTTTGGGATTACGTTTCAAGCCAGAGGATTGACACAATAATCGCAAATTCAAAATTCATCGCGCGAAGAATCAAAAAATTCTGGAACCGGGACGCAAAGGTCATATACCTTCCGGTTGACGTAAGCCGCTTTAATCCCGTAGAAAAACCACGCGAAGATTTTTACGTGGCGTTCAGCCGACTTGTTCCTTACAAGAGAATCGACCTGGCCGTTTCTGCGTGCAAAAAACTAGGAAAAAAACTTGTAGTAATCGGCGGCGGCTCAGAAATGGAAAACCTGAAAAAACTTGCCGGCAACAGCAGAAACATAACCTTTTTGGGAAGGGCAAGCGACGAGGTTCTTCAGGACAATCTTCAGCGGTGCAAGGCGCTTTTGTTCTGCGCGGAGGAAGACTTTGGATTTGTGCCGCTTGAAGCGCAAGCCTGCGGCGCTCCTGTAATCGCATTTGGCCGCGGTGGCGCGCTAGAGACAGTAATCGACGGAAAAACAGGAATATTTTTTCCAAAGCAGGAAACTGAATCCCTTTCAAATGCAATTCTGGAATTTGAAAAACTTGACTCAGAAGGCACATTCAAAAAGGAAGAAATTGTTTCACACGCACGTTCTTTCACAGAGCAGCGATTTCAGAGAGAGTTCTTAAATACTGTACAAGAAACCGTTAAAAAGTTAAAATATTAAGCCTATGACCACAAATGAATTTATTAATTATTTTCAGAAAACTTACAGGAACAGAACAAGCTCTTTTCTTTCTGGACTTATGATTATGTTTTCTGACGCAGTGGCGCTTTTCTGCTGCGTCGGGCTTGCATTTTTTATAATGAATTTCATAAATCCGTCTGCAATAAATTTCAGGTCATTTATTTATTATTCAATTTTCTTTCCGATAATTCTTGTTATTTTCTACGCGAGCGGACTTTATCCGGGAATTCTTCTTTCTCCTTCAGAGGAAGTCAGGAAAATGACTACAATCTCGTTTTTCTGCTACTTCGGAATCTCTTTGTCGCTGGTTTTCTTTGTTAATGACAATGAAAGCATAACCGGTGCAATCGCTGAAAACCTCATAAAGGACAGCGACACATGGGGAGTTGTCTGCGCCTTTCTGCTTGCGATTCCAGTTTCATCAATAGGATTGCCCACCGCAAGGGAGATTTCAAGACACCTTTTTGGAAAATTCAATTTTTACGGTGTTCCCGCAGTAATCTACTGCACCGGAGACAGCGCAGAGGAAATAATAAAAAGACTTCTAAAACGTCCTGACCTGGGCTACAAGCCAGCCGTAATAATCGACAGTTCCGCAAACGAATGCTACATGAGCAGCGGAATTCCAGTTTTTCCGGATTCAAAAGAAATTCTTGAGATAATAAAAAGTCTAAAAATAAAAGTCGCAATGATTTGTGATTTTCAGGGAGACAAACGCCCTCTGATGTCCTCTTACAGGTATACGATTTACATTTCCAACCGACAGGACACTTACACATCATCCATCCAGTTGAGAGACTTGGGCGGAATTCTTGGTTTTTCCGCGACGCACAACCTTACCAAGCGATGGAATCTTTTTGTAAAACGCCTTATTGACATTGTTCTTTGTCTTATAGCGGCAATTATTGTAGTTCCTGTATCCATTGTTATTGCAATCGGAATAAAAGCCACATCGCCAGGACCGGTTTTTTATGGCCATAAGCGGGTCGGAAAAAACGGAAAATATATAAAATGCTGGAAATTCCGCTCGATGTACAAGAATTCCCAGGAAATGCTTGAAAAAATCCTTGCCGAAGATCCGGTGCGCCGCGCAGAATGGGAAAAAGACCGTAAATTCATTGATGATCCGCGCGTCACAAACTTTGGAAAATTCCTAAGAAAGACCAGCCTTGACGAGCTTCCTCAGCTATGGAATATCTTTATAGGCGAAATGAGTTTTGTAGGTCCGCGTCCTGTTACAGAAAGCGAGCTGGAAAAATACGGAGAATACGCCGACTATATTCTTACTGTAACACCGGGACTTTCCGGAATGTGGCAGATTTCCGGCCGCTCAGACACCGGTTATGAAGAAAGAATCAATCTTGACACATACTATATACAGAACTGGTCTGTATGGCTTGATATATGGATTATCATAAAAACCGTCTGGGTTGTAATAAACGGAAAAGGCGCATATTAAAAAATGAAAAAAACAATTATCTATCTGTTCCTGTTGCTCTCGTACACTGCTCTTTCAGCCTCATCATATAAAATAAAAGATGCTGAATACAATCTTGAAGGCTCACGCTCCGAATTCACAGGAATTACGCGTGAATATGCGCTAAAGACAAAAGTTCCGCTTGATTTTAAAAGAATTTTTTCAGACGAAGAAGAATTGATACAGTACATCCATGATGTAAAGCAGCAGATTGAAAACACAAGAAACTTTGACAAAGTCGACGTTGATTTTTCTGTTTCAGAACCGGACGAATCGGATATCTGCAACGTATTTTTAATAATCTCAACCCATGATTCAATGCATTTCATAGCAGCTCCGTATCCAAAATACAGTTCCGGCGATTCGCTTAACCTTACCGTAAAAGTAAAAGACACAAATTTTTTAGGCTCAATGGAAACAATGACCGGCGAAGGAAAATTTGCCATGGAGCTGAACGATGACGACAGCGTAAAAGATTACCTTCTGGGCTTGGGACTTGATTTTGAAACACCTTTTCAGTTAGGTGCAATAGACGCGGCATGGAACAACAGCCTGGAATTTTCGTATACGTTCGGAAATTCCACACCTGAATGGAAAATTGACTCAGGAGTGACTCTTACAAAAAATTTCAATAAATTTTCTGTGGTAACAAGCGCGAACCAGATTTTTGCAAGAAACCTGGATTACGAAGACGAGGATGTAAACGGCACAAACGTCCATTATGGGGACGGAACATATTTTGGCGAAAAAATCGGTCTTTCAATTCCTATAACGATACAGGAAATTGATAACTGGGGAAAAATCTATTACACTCCGTTCTTTTCCGGCGTATATTACTGGGATTTTGACGGAATAAACGAAAACAACACGGATTTGACCAGCCCGGAAATTTCTTTTGGACAGACTCTTTCAACAGGACGTGTAAACTGGATAGAAAATTTCAGGAACGGACTTTCAGCTTCGGTTACAAATTCTTTTGCATATAATTTCCAGACATATACATTCAAGCCTTCCGTAGAGAGTGAAATTCTGGCATACAAAGCGTTCAAGAGATTTGCAATTTGCACAGACATCTACGGATTTGCCGTAATGAACGGAACAAAATCATTCGGAAGCCGGCTGCGCGGCGTAAGAGACAAGCAGTATTTTAACGAAGAATCCGGTCATATGATGGAAAAAGCCTGTGATTCCGCCGGCGCTCTGGTTGTAAACCTTGATATTCCAATCAGAATTTGCAGAATTTACTGGGACCAGGTTCCTGTAATCAAGAAAATAAAATTTGCAAAATATTTTAACCTTGAGGCTCAAATTTCGCCGTTCATTGATTTCGCGCTCTTCCATAACGAAGCTTCCGGAACTGCATTCAATCCAAAGGACGGTTTTTTGTGCGGCGGAATAGAAGGAATCATATATCCTCTCCGAATACGGGGAATTCAAGTCCGCGCAAGTCTTGGTGTCGATTTAAGCAGAAAAATGCCTAAGCTAAAATCTTTCTTCAATCACGACTGGCGGGATAATGTCAGCGCGTATGAACTTTCAATCGGCTTGGGCTTGCACTATTAATTTATCAGTCCGGAATAATTTCGCTTAAACGGACAGCCGCTTTTTCTTTCCAGTAGTTTTCCGGTTCATTGTCTTTTAGAATATTGAACATTTGAACTGCAAAAATCAGGTTGCCGTTCAGATAGTTAAGCTCCGCAAGCATATAAAAACCTTTCCAGATATTGTTTTCAATACCCCATTGAATTATATCCGGATAAAAACGGACTTCTTTCAATACATCAGCAAGTCCGGTCACTTCAAATTCCGCATTCCTTTTTTTTATCACATCGATAATCTTTGTGTATGCCGTAATCACACCAAACTGACTGGACTTCAATGCTTTTTCCTTAAGATTATTGCCAATATAAAAATCAGAAAGCTCAAAATATGCTTTTAAAAGACTAAAATCAGAGCAACGGTAAAGGGTGAAAAATTTTTCAAGGCAATCGCTTCGCGTGCTTCCTGAGGTTTTGTTCAATGCCGCAGAAAAAGTCTCATCCTTAAATTCCCTGCTCTGGCTCAAGATTAGAAGTAAAAATTCCTCATATTTTCCATCTTTTTTAAGAAGGCGGCTGACATTCGCAAGCTCGTAAAGAATATCGTACTTTTCGTCTGGTATTTCCAGAAGCTCTGAATTTTTATACGCTGAAAAAAAACAGTCATACGCAATGGAATATTCACCTTCAAGGCAGTAAATTTTTCCAATCAAAAAGTCCGACTCTGGAAAAGCGGCATTTTTTCTTAAAAAAGAAAGCAAAACTGATTTTGAATCATTGAATGTCTCCTCGCCGTATTTTCTGAAATTTCTTCTGATTATTTCAATAGCCTCAAAATCTTCCCGTTCAGAAAGAATTCCAAGAATCGCATTCAGCGAGTCGCCCTTGCGTTTTACTTCCGCAGGTTTGAAGGAATTTTCAAGAACATAAATCTCGTACTCAGACTGATTTTTTTTAGAATTTTTTGCCTTTTCCGCCAGATTCAACGCCTCGCCGTAGGACTTTTCATCAAACAAAATCTGGGCTTCTTCCAAAGTCCGCTCATAATTATGAATATAGTCCGGCTTTTTTATATTTTTTGAAAATAAATTCAATGCGCAAAAGAAAAACAAGAAAAACAATCCGTTCTTTTTCATTTCAAGTCCTTAAAAATCCATTAATTTTTTAAAGAGAATTCAATTCTTCCCTAAAAGCATTATCGGCATCAGAATCGTTTATAGTTCGTATAATTTTTCCTTTTTTGAAAATAATGGCTTTTCCGCCTGCTCCAGCAATCCCCAAATCCGCATGCTTTCCCTCGCCCGGACCGTTAACAACACAACCCATGACCGCAACGGTAATCTCTTTTTTCATTGAAAGAAGCTCATTCTGCCAGCGCTGGACAAATCCGTGGACGTCAAAGCCTTCCCTTCCGCACCTGGGACATGAAACAATAGTAACTCCGCCCTTACGTTTTCCTGTTTCATGAAGAATTTCGCGTCCTGTTATAACCTCATTTTCTGGCGAAGAAGAAAGGCTGACGCGGATTGTGCTGCCTATTCCCTCATTTAAAAGCCGCGTAAAAGCCATCGTTGACTTTACAATTCCTGTTATAAGCGGTCCCGCTTCTGTTACACCGATGTGAAGCGGAATATCATATTTTTTCGCGAAAGCCTCGTTCGCCTCGATTGTCTCCTGGACACTAGATGCCTTCATGCTTACAACATACTGGTCAAAGTTCAGTTCTTCAAAAACAGCCGCCTCGCGGGCTGCGGTCTCGGCCAAAGCATCTGCCCTGGAAATCTGTCCGTTCTCAACTTTTTCAGCAAGGTCTTTAGGAAGGCTTCCGGAATTAACGCCAATGCGTATCGCCGCTCCCTTTTCGCGGCAGGCACAGACAACTTCCTCCACCTTTTTTCTGTTTCCGATGTTTCCAGGATTAATTCTGATTGCCGCAACGTTTCCTTTAAGACATTCAAGGGCCAGTCGATGGTCAAAATGAATATCCGCAACCAGAGGCATGTCCGTATTATTTTGAATCCGCACAAGAGCCTCGGCGCTCTTTACATCAGGAACAGCAAACCTTAGAATATCACATCCCAGGGATTTTAAAATATTTATTTGCTTTAAAAGCTCAGTCAATTTCTCATCGTTTTCGCATATTTCAGCAATGCCGGTTTTCCACATTGTCTGAATTGAAACAGGCTCGTTTCCGCCGATTCCTATTCTTTTTACGTTTCCAGAACCGCCCAGAAACACAGTCCGTGGCTTTAAAAATTTTGTTTCCATAAAAATATTATACAATATGTTGTTAAACAAAAAAAGGACTGTCTGAAACATTTTTCAGACAGTCCGCAACCTATTTATTTTATTTACTAGGCTTAATTTCGAGTTTTTTTTATAAATTACGAAAGAACGCTTTCGGCATATTTCCAATTTGCTCAGATGGATTTGGCT